>Ga0307511_10000533_pt1 | contig 40707 bp, 47 predicted proteins | sample 13_EM_MG_FD_200266 | JGI IMG/M metagenome (GOLD analysis project Ga0307511, IMG submission 200266) | Populus trichocarpa ectomycorrhiza microbial communities from riparian zone in the Pacific Northwest, United States - 13_EM | ecosystem: Host-associated > Plants > Roots > Unclassified | place... | reverse complement strand
TACGACTAAATCAATAGATTTAGCTTTAATTACCGTTTCAATTATTTAGATTAGATTTCACCATGAATGCGGTATCGCCCATAGTCGAAAGGCGTTACCGTCAGACGCCTCTGGAAACCGTGCAAAAACAACCTCAGATCTTTCGACGCATCAGTCGCAAACATATTCTGCCGGGGTTTCATCTGACCCTCGGCTTTACGATTTTTTACCTCAGCACCATCGTCCTCATTCCCTTGGCCGCCCTGGTGCTCAAGACAGTCACACCCACGGCCGATTTTCCGAGTATCTACCACGTGATCGGACACGTGGTCAGGGTTGCGTTTGATCTCCGTTCGCTGGACAGTTACCGGCTGAGTTTTGGACTCTCCTTTGTGGCCGCGCTGTTGGATGGCTTTTTTGGTTTTATCGCCGCGTGGGCGCTAATTCGTTATTCGTTCCCCGGCAAAAAAATTGTCGACGCCATGGTGGACCTGCCCTTTGCCATGCCCACTTCGGTGGCTGGCCTCGCCTTGACGCAGGTTTTCTCCACGAACGGCGGCTACATTGGCCAGGTGCTTGACGAATGGTTTGGGTGGAAGATCGCTTATACCGTATGGGGAATTTTAATCGCCCTGACCTTCATCGGTTTTCCTTTTGTGGTCCGCACGCTCCAGCCGGTCATGGCTGATTTGGCGGTCGAGGTGGAGGAAGCGGCGGCGTGCCTCGGGGCCAATCGGTGGCAGACGTTTTGCCGGGTCATCTTTCCCGCGGTCAGCCCGGCGCTGTTGACCGGCATCATGCTGGCTTTCGGCCGGGCCGTGGGGGAATACGGCAGCATCGTTTTCATTTCGAGTATGATTCCCTACCTCACGGAAATCACGCCGCAGTTGATCATCATCAAGCTGGAGGAATTTGATTACGTTGGGGCGGCGGGGCTCGGCTTGGTCATGCTGCTCATGTCTTTCTTCATCGTTGCCTCAGTCAATTTACTGCAGCACCTGGCAACACGTCACCGGAGGGTCGCATGAGACGAGCGACCTCCGATCATTGGCTGATGCGCTGTCTTTTGATTGCGATTACGGGCGCCTTCATCCTGTTTTTTCTCATCTTTCCTGTGGCGGTCATCCTGGTTGAAGCTTTGCGTAATGGCATCGGCTTCTACTTTTCGAGTCTCACCGCCCACCACAGTCAGACGGCCATCAGGTTGACTCTGCTGGTCGCCTTGGCGGTGGTGCCGCTCAACACGATCTTCGGGGTCTGCGCGGCCTGGGCCGTCACCCACTTTCAATTTCGGGGCAAGGCGCTGCTCATCTCGCTCATCGAAATACCGCTCTGGGTCTCGCCTGTCATCGGCGGTCTCGTCTTTGCGCTTATCTTCGGCCAAAAGGGATGGCTTGGGCCATGGCTCACCGCGCATAATATTCAGATTCTTTTCGCTTATCCCGGCATTGTGCTGGCGACCGCGTTTGTCACCTTTCCCTTTGTCGCCCGCGGATTGATTCCTCTCATGCAATCGCAAGGCAGCGCCGAGGAAGAAGCGGCCCTGACGCTTGGCGCCAATGGGTGGCAACTTTTTTGGCGCGTCTCGTTCCCCAAGATCAAATGGGGCGTGCTCCATGGCATGATCCTCTGCAATGCGCGCGCCATGGGCGAATTCGGCGCGGTCTCCGTTGTGGCGGGCAGCGTTGACGACCGCATCACCATGCCGCTGCAAATCGAGCAGTACTATTTGAATTTCAGCCTGCCCCAGGCCTTTGCGCTCGCCTCCCTTTTGCTTCTTCTCTCCGTCATTACTTTGGCGATCAAGATCGCGTTGGAATGGCGGAAATTGGCCCCTGTCATCACTCGCCTCCATTAAAAAATTATGAGCGTCGCCGTTAAACATATTTCCAAGCGTTTCGGAACTTTTCCCGCCTTGCGTGACGTTTCGCTCGAGGTGCAGACCGGCGAACTGCTCGCGTTGCTCGGTCCCAGCGGCAGCGGCAAGACGACTCTTTTGCGCGTGATTGCCGGATTGGAAATTCCCGATGCGGGCCAGGTCACCTTTGTGGATGAAGACGTCACCGAGAAGAGCGCCTACGAACGTCGCGCCGGTTTTGTCTTCCAGCACTACGCGCTTTTTCAGCACATGAATGTCTACGAAAATATCGCCTTCGGGTTGCGCGTGCTGCCGAGAAAAGCGCGACCGAATGCAGCGGCCATCACCAAGCGGGTGAATGAACTACTCAAGCTGATTCAGCTTGAAGGCTATGAGCAACGGATGCCCTCCCAGCTTTCCGGCGGTCAGCGTCAACGCGTCGCCCTGGCCCGGTCTCTGGCCATTGAGCCCCGCGTCCTCTTGCTCGATGAACCCTTCGGCGCGCTCGATGCCAAGGTGCGTAAAGACCTTCGCAAATGGCTGCGCCATTTCCACGACCAGACCCATCTCACCTCGCTCTTCGTTACTCACGATCAGGAAGAAGCTTTCGAGTTGGCCGACCGCGTCGTGATTTTCAACGAAGGCCGCATTCAGCAGATTGGCCTTCCATCCGAACTACGCGAGAATCCGCAGAACGATTTTGTCCGCGATTTTTTGGAAAGCTGAAACGCGCTAAGTAGAACGCGATAAAATTGTCCGCGCCCGCACGACGTCTTCCGCGATTTGAGATTTCAAGGCTTCGGTATCGGCAAATTTTTTCTCATCGCGGAGCCAGGTAAAGTCGGAGACCCACACTTTTTGTCCGTAAAGATCGGCCTGAAAATCGAGCAGATGAACTTCCAGTGAGTCGGTGCCGTTGGAAGTGAACGTTGGTCGTTGCCCGAGATTCATCACGGCTGGATACTTGGTCAGATTTCCCGCGATGCGTGCGCGTACCGCATAGACGCCACGCGGAGGTAACATCTGCTCCACTTTCACCAGGTTGGCCGTGGGAAAGCCGATCTTTTGCCCGCGTCCGTCCCCATGTGTGACCTCGCCAGAAACGGCATAGGACCGACCCAGCAAGCGGGCGGCTTCGTCAAAGCGACGTTGCAAAATGGCTTCGCGGATCCGCGTGCTGCTGACCGGTGCGCCGTCGAGTTGCACCGGAGCAATGGCCTTCACGCTGAATCCATGCGCCCGTGCCAGCTCAGCGAGACGCGTGGCGGTGCCTTCGCGATTGCGTCCGAAGGACCAGCTTTCGCCAATGGCGACTTCTTTCAGTTCGGGGAAAATCCGTTTGATTTCGCGTACGAAATCTTCCGGTGAAAATTCGCGCAACGCGGAATCGAATTTAACGGCCACCACGGCCACGGTGCCTTGGGCGCGCATATACGCGACCTTTTGCTCGAGCGTGGTCAGGCGAGGGGGTAGGCGATCAGGCGCGATGATGGCCAGTGGATGCGGTTCGAAGGTGAGGGCTGCGACATGCCCCGTCAGGCTGCGCACGACGGCTTGATGTCCGAGATGGACGCCGTCGAAGACACCGATGGCCAGACCGGTCACGCCTGGGTGCGGAACCAGTTGGGTTAGGGAAACGGGACCGATCAGCACAGGTTTTAATTAGCCGCAAAAGAACGCTGAGCACGTAAAGACATGGATAAAAAAAGCTGATACTTCTTCATTTCTTTTTTTGAGGTCCTTGTGTTCTTTCGCGGCTGAATCATCTCCGCCGCAGGCGCGAAACCTCGGGCAGGGTGAGCAACGAGGGAAGCAGCTCGTGCGCGTCGGTGGCCTTTTGCACCGCCTCCCAACTCAGGGCGCGTTCGAGGGAAAAATTGCCCGACTTGAGGCGACTGAGCTGCACGAGATGCGCGCCGCAACCGAGATCCTGCCCAATGTCATGACAATAGGTGCGGACATAAAAGCCCTTGCTGCACTGGATGCGAAATTTCACCAGCGGCAGGGCGACCTCGTCGATCACGTAGCTGCCGATGTGGACGAGCCTGGGTTCGCGCTCTACCGTTTTTCCGGCGCGGGCAAGCTTGTAAAGAGGCACGCCTTTTTGTTTCAGGGCCGAGACCATCGGGGGCACTTGGTAAAAATCGCCCGTATATTTTTGGAAAGCCGCCTCGATCTGCTCGCGGGTGAGGGGAGGCACCGGTTTTTCCTCCAAGGACTTGCCGTCGGCATCCTGTGAATCGGTAGTCACGCCGAGCTTCATCGTTCCGGCGTATTCCTTGTCCTCGGCCATGAGGAGATCCTGAATTTTGGTCGCCTTGCCCACGACCAACATGAGCAGTCCTGTGGCCAGCGGATCGAGCGTCCCGCAATGGCCCACTTTTTTGAAATGAAAGCGATTGCGGACATAGTCGACCACGTCGTGCGAGGTGCAACCGCTGGGTTTGTCGATGAGGAGAACTCCGTCTGCTTCCATAGTATTTTTTATTGCCTTGAAGGGTTATGACCAAAATTAGCCGCGAAAGGGCTCTAAGAAATTTTTGCTTTATTGAAAACTTTTTAACAAGAACACGCGAAATTCTGAAAACAGGAAGAAAGAGAAATTTGATCTCTCCCGAGCTTTATTTGCATGTCTTCATTTTTGAGTTCTTTGTGTTCCTTTGCGGCTGAGTTTTAAGCCGGTAATTGTTTTGCGATTAAATCCAACAGCTTTTTTTCCAATGTGGCCGGATCGAGTTTGCTCTGTAGGCCGGCGGCCAGACGATGGCCCCCGCCTCCGAATTCCGAACAGATTTGCTGCACATCGACTTTTCCTCGGGAGCGTAGGCTGCCGCGGGTCATGCCGTCCGGCATGGTTTCCAGGACAAAGGCCACCTCGACCGTTTTGACGGCCTGAAGATACTCGATCAGTCCCTCGGTCTCATCCGCGGTCGCGCCGCTGCGGGCGTATATTTCTTGATTGAGGTGAAACCAGGCGACCCGGTTCCGATCGGCGAAATGAAGTCCGTTCAGCACCTCGCGCATCAGAAGCAGGCGTTCCGAGCGAAAGCTCTGATAACAGCCTTCCGCCAGATCGGTCGGATCGGCCCCGGCTTCCACGAGCCGTGCGGCGATTTCAAAGGTTTGGGCCGTGGTCTGTCGATAGCGGAAGGAACCGGTATCGGTCATCAAACCGACGTAAAGATTCGAGGCGACTTCGGGGGTGAGGGGCCATTTCAACGTGCTGATGATTTCATACAAGACCTGCGCGGTGGCGGGCGTATGGGCATCGATGAGATTCAGCTTCGCATAGCCGGGATTGCTGACGTGATGGTCGATATTCACGTCCGGTTGGCGCTGCCATTTTTCGAAGGCTGCCCCCAGCCGTTTTTGATCGGCGCAATCGACGGCGATAATCAGGCGGTCAGGTTCGGGGGCGACCGGCAGGGTTGTGTCGAGGGTTTTGCTTCCGGGCAGAAATTCAAAGATCGGTGACAGACCGTCCGCATGGGTAATCACGACATCCTTACCCAAGGCGCGCAGGCTCAGGCCGAGGCCGAGGCTTGAGCCATAGGCATCTCCATCAGGACGAACGTGGGAAATGACCAGGAAGCGTTGATGCTGGGCGCAGAGGCTTTGCAGGGAGGAGAGGATGTCTGGATTCAGCATAACGGGAAAACGTCAACGAATAGGAGAGTTGGGAGTTGGAGTCTATCCTAAAACTAGGCCGGGACGCGGGGTAAGTCGAATCGAGGGTCTTGGGGAGCTGGACTGGGACGGGACTCCGTCGCCGGCTCTAACCAAGGGAAAGTTTCTATCGTGCGTGCAGAACCACAAAATAGTAATAGGCCCCGCCCACGATGGCGAGGACGAGAACCGCTCCCCCGATGGCGATGGTAAGCCAAGGCTTGGCTGGTATTTCAGGCTCGGGTTTGGCCAGATCGTGGTAGCTGATGGCGGATACTCCCTGCACGTAGTCGCTATCGTTCAGCGTTCGGGCTGCCTTGCTATCCTGATTGGAGCGAGGAGGGAGTTTGACGGTAGCACGCGAATAGCCCATGCCGGAGGCTTTCACGGGGATGGGTGCCTCGGTGTCACGGGGCGCGGGAACGTGAGTGTTTAATTTTGGACGCTTGATGCCGGGTTCGAATTTAAGTTGGACGTCGCCCACTTGAATTATATCGCCGGGGCGCAGTACCAGTTCGGTAATAGGCTGGCCGTTGACGTAAGTGCCGTTGGAGGAATTAAGATCGCGCACGACAATATCGGGTCCGCTAAGAATAAACATGCAATGCCGGCTGGAAACCGACGGATAGGGCAGGGAAATTTCGTTCCCGGGTGTGCGGCCGACATGAGTATATTCCTCTTCCAGGTCAAAAATGGAGGAAGGCTGATCGGGCCGCATGATGGTCAACTTAGGCTGGCTATCCTGTGTCCTGGCGGTGCCAATCGGTTCGATGGTGGTGACGGGAGCGCCCATCGGAGCCTTCGGGCCGGTCATGCCTACGTCCGCCCGCCGAGCGCCTTCAAAAAGCAGTTGTTCCCAAGTCAAAGCCACCGTTTTTTTATGGGGAAGAATTCCTTCATCAAGTGAAAACCCTCCCCCGGGCCAGCTCAGCATGAGATAGATCGCTTCCTCTCCTTCAATCACGCCGCACATCGCGTGGAGCACCTTGCCGTGCTGGATATAAACAAAACCGTAGGACTCACCCGAACGGAAAGTAATTTGGCCACTCCGTCGGCTCAGGCAGCACATCTGGAGAACTTCGGCCAATCCCATTTGGGCCTGCGAACTGAAACCCGAAGAAGGCGTCGAGGCTGAATTAGGATCGGTATTGCCTCCTGGATAGCTCATGGGATCGATATTTGCTGTTGCAACTGAAGTATAATAGTGCACCATCACCTAGACTTGACAAGCTTTCCACACAAATATACTTAAATATGGGCCTTTTTGCTTTCGGTAAAAAAGATAAAAACCCCCCCGAACCCTCTGCATCCGTGGGGAAAGCGCCACCGAATCCTCCTAAGATTCAGACCCCTCCGGCATCGGGGCCTATCGCATCGGTTAAGCCTCCTCAACCCTCAGGGTTGATCCCGGCTAGCGGGCGTCCTGCCGGTGCGGCAACCACCCAACCGATGGTCATGCCACGCGGGGCTGCAGCTCCGGGAATGAAGCCGAGTCGGGCGGGTATCCCTCAATCCTCACGCTCCACCCAGCGCATTGTTCTTCCTTCCAACGTTCCCGGCGGTCAGGCTCAGAGCACAAAGGCTCTTCCCATGAATGCCTCCTCCGGGAGGGTCAACCTGCCGATCGGCATGATCCTGCGCTGCCTTCCTCCGGAAGTGCTGGCCTCCGATATTTCCGAATTTGAAGCCTCAGGTGCTGCCGCCACCGAAATTGGTCTGCCCATGAGTCTGGTCCTGAGCCAACTCCCCTCGGGCAAAGTGGAAATGACGCTGGAGGAACTGGTCGCTCATTTCCCTACTGGCTATCTGCAGCCCACCCAGTCCATCGCCAGCTATCTGCCTACCCTGATTAATCTGCCGCTTATGGATGTCGTCATGCGCATTCCGCCCGATCTCCTCGCGCTGCGCCCGGACCAGAAGGATGTTGATGCCGCCATCATCAATATGGCGGACCCATTTACGGAGGAAATTTTGCGCGAACAGGCGGAAGCTGCCCGTCGGCAAACGCAGACCAATATCATTGACGAAAGTCAGGTGCCCCAGACGGAAGAATTTGTTCCGCAAGACCAGGCCCCTGCCGCCAAAGCCGTACCTCCACCCCGCCCGCCTTCCGTCCCTCTGCCGACACAGCGTCCCAGTGGAGCGACCACGGCCATGCCAGCTCCGCCAATGCCTCAAGCTCCTGTCCTGCCTGGACGAGTCGGAGGAGTGGGGACAGCTACGGGCGCGTTACGGACGAATTCCCCCATTCCGCCTTCAGCGCCCAATGCGACTTCGCGCACCATTTCCCCCTCCGGACGTCTCCCGGCACCAACGCGGGCAACGACCCCGATCCCCAGTCGCCCCAAGGCAGCCGTGACCACTCCGATAGAGGTGCCTCCGCAGGCTTCTCCTTCGTTGCCAACCGTACCTCTGCCGACGGTAGCTGGCCAAACCTCGGCCCTGCCACCACCACCCCGCCCTCCAGTCGCTCCTTTATCTCAGGGTTCGACTCCTGCATCTTCGTTGCGTTCCCCTGCTGCTCCGCCAACGCCACCTGTTCCCGTATTGCCGAGCTCGGCTCCCACTCCGGCTCCGCCCGATGCGGGTGCGGATGATCTTCAACGTCTGGCCGCTTTGGCCATGGCTCAACTGGGGGATAATGCAGAAGGTGAAGACGAGCAACCGCCTCAACCTGAACCCGAAGCTTCCGAAACAAGGCCCATGCCGGAGGAATTCAAGCCTGTTCCCCAACCTGTCGCCGCTTTGGAAACTTCCTTCATCGCCAGCAACGTCACGCAACCGATGGTTCCTCCAATCGCAGCTCCCCAACCGCCCAAGCCGCTGCCTTTTGCGGCTCCTGCCGCTTCTGTGGCGGCACCGCGAGCACCGGCACCGGTTGCGGCTCCCGTTACAACGTCTGCGCCAGCAGGTCCCGTTGCGTTTAATTTAAATAATTGTACAGCGGACGACTTGAGGCAGATACCCGAATGCTCGAACGAACTTGCCGAAGCGATCATCCAATACAGGAAAAAAATCGGCTCGTTTAAGAGGCTAGAAGACTTGTTCGATGTGCCGGGAATGACCAAGGTCATTTACCAAAACTTGACGGGTGAAACGACTCCGCCCGATTCCGTTACGCAATCGCTTAACGAACTGCTGGGCTTCCCTCCAAACCAGCACGTTACCCTCAAGGATGTAACGGAACGCATTGCCTGCTGGCCCGATATTACAGGTTGTGTTTTGAGCCAGAGCAGCGGCCTTTCTCTTGTGGGCCAGGTTCCCGATGGCATGGACAAAGCCGCCATTGTTGCCTTTGCCCCGCGGATGTTTGATGCCGTCAATAAATCCTTTGCTGAAATTACGGGACGGGAGACGGATGAGCTGATCATCCCTGCCCAGGGAAACAGCTTCCATATTTTCAGGAACAAGGATCTCTATCTCATTATCCTCTCCCGGTTGCCCCAAATGCCCGACCGCCATATGAAGGTTGCGCGCTTTGTGTTAGCTTGGTTGAGCATTCGCCAAAACTAAGTAAAATGACGTAACCAGTGTATGGCTTTCATTAATTATTCCAGCCGCGAAATTCAGCTGAAGATTGTCTATTATGGTGCTGCCCTCTGCGGCAAGACCACTAATTTGGTGACGTTGCACAAGCAAATCACCCATGCCCAGAAGGGCGAATTAGTCTCTTTGGCTACCGATGCGGATCGCACCCTTTTCTTTGACTTCTTATCGCTCAACACCAAAACCCTGCCCGGGTTCACCACCCGCTTTCAGCTCTACACCGTTCCCGGACAGGCCATTTATAATACCACCCGCCAACTGGTGCTGAAAGGTGTGGACGGTATCGTTTTTGTGGTCGATTCCCACTGGGAAAAGATGGCGGATAACGTCGAATCCTTTGCCAATCTCCAGGAAAATCTTGTCGAGAACCACCTGAGTCTGGTTCAGATTCCCTACGTCCTCCAGTACAACAAGCGGGATATTCCCAACGCCGCTCCGGTCAACTATCTTGAATTTACTTTCAACAATCGCGCCAATCGGGCCCTGGCTTTTGAAGCTGTGGCGGCAACCGGCTTCGGTGTTCTGGAAACATTGAATGCTGCCGCGCGTCTGCTGCTCGCCAAATACTCCAAGACACCAAATGCCAACGTAACCGGTATGGCCCAACCCAACCCCTCCGTTGCTGTTCCTCCTCCCTCGGAAGATGAACGGGTGAAAGAGGGCAACGCCGTCGCCTGAAGGATGATCTACTTATGACTGGAATCGGAATGCTAACGGCCGAAGATCAAATGGCCATCGAACAACACTTGGCCGACTTTCTCAAGAAGTCGGAGGCCCAGTGGTCAGCCCTGGTGGATAAGGGAGGCAATCTCTTCGCCCAGAACGGCGATACCGGCACGCTTGACCTCAGTATTCTCTCGGCCCTGGCTGCGGGATCTTTTGCGGCCACTCATGAACTGGCCAAGCGTTTGGGTGAATCGGAATTTAGCGCGCTCTACCACGAAGGTCATGGCCAACATATTTTGATGAGCGCACTTCATCACGAGTGCTTGCTTGTAACTATTTTTGGAGAAAAAACCAATATTGGTCTGGTCAGGTTCTACGCCCAGCAGGTAACCATCTCCCTGAATGAATTGCTGCAACAGGCCCGAGTCAAGGAAGCGAATGCCGCCCCGTTATTGCTTGAGGGCGATTTCCTCAATGATACGACAGCTGCTATTACCTGAGTACCGAATGTGTCCTATAACTGGGCAAAAAATACTTTGCCGTCTCTTTACACAACAACTGAGATTATTCGCAACACCTTTTTATTCATTTTCTTTTTACAGAGAATTTGCTTTTCAGGTCTTTTCTGAATTTGCAAACTGCTGAAATAAAGCCTCTTATGACGATGTTATCCGGACGCTTAATTATGCTTCAGAATCAGCAAAATTTGGGTCTTTTTGTTGGCACGCGAAATGATAGTATTCCTAACAAAGTGCGGTGTAGCGTTAGACAACCACTTTCAATTTGAAGTTTTTTTATACAGAGAGGAGGTGAAAGAAACATGATTAACAAAGTTATTACTCGCGCTAAAAATGCGCTGCGCCGTCTGAAGAGCAAGAAAGGACAAACTCTCGTTGAGTACGCCCTTATCTTGGCCTTCATTTCCGTGGTCGCCATCTCGGTCCTGATCGCCCTGGGTAACCAGGTCAAGGGTGTGTTCACCACGATCACCAGCCAGCTGGCCTACGCACAGACGAGCCACTAGTCTTTGACTGGCTCAGAGTCTTGAGAAGTTCCATTCTCTCAAGTCTCTTCCCGACTTTCCGGTCGTTTTTTTCAAGTTGGATTTTCTCTTCCATTGCCCAATCCACATTACGGATGTAATTTAAAGCCAAGATATGAGCCGTTCTTCCACCATTGCAAAGCCGGTTCCGGTAACGAGGCGTACATCTCGTCCCAATCGCAGAAAAGGGCAAACCTTGGTGGAGTATTCCATTGTCCTGGCTTTTATCAGTGTGATGGCGGTCGGTGTCTTCACCGCGTTGGGTAGCCGCATTGTCATTATTTTCAGCGCCATTGATACTCTTCTTGATACGGCGCAAAGCCCTTGATGAGTTTCCATCATCAATTGGTGCTTGCCGTGGAGACGGATTAAGGTAGGTTTACCGACTCTCATGAAATCCAACATCCACCCCGAATACGTGGAAAGCCAGATCGTCTGCGCCTGCGGCACGGTCTATCACACACGCTCCACCAAGCAGAATCTCCGCCTGGGTATCTGCGCCGCCTGCCATCCTTTTTTCACCGGTCAGCAAAAATTTGTTGATACGGCGGGTCGCGTCGAAAAATTCACCAAGCGCTTTGGCACGAGCAAGATGACCGAACAGCGTCTTGCCGGTACGACACCCGCGAAGAAAAAATAGCTCCAATTTATCAGGGCGCAGACTGCCGAAATCCGGCACCTGCGCCCTTTTTGTATTCACGCCCCGTCACCCGCGCCATTTATTTAACCCTTCATGGATTTAAAGCCCCATCTCGATCGATTCGCGAAGCGCTTTGCTGAACTTGAGGAGCAACTCGCACGGCCCGATTTGTATGACAACCCCCAGCGTGCGCAGGAGTTGACGCGGGAGCACTCGCGCCTGAAGCAGGCGCTGGCCGATGGACAGAATTGGCTCAAGTTACAGAACGATCTGGCCGAGGCCGAGGCAATGGCCAGAAACATCTCGGAGCCGGAAATGGCGGAGATGGCCGAAGAGGAATTAGTCGCCTTGCGACCGGCTTACGCGAAGGCGGAACAGGTGGTTCGATTTGCCATTGTCCCGCCGGACGAAAGCGATTCCCGCAACACCATCGTCGAAATTCGCGCCGGAGTAGGTGGAGACGAAGCTGCGCTTTTTGCCGCCGAACTGGCCCGCATGTACATCCGTTATGCCGAGCGTATCGGGTGGAAAACCGAGACGATGGACTTAAGTCCTTCGGACAAAGGCGGGGTCAAGGAAATCATCTTTCAGATCAACGGCACCGACGTGTTCAAAAAGATGCGTTATGAAAGCGGCGTTCATCGCGTGCAGCGGGTGCCCGCCACCGAAGCTCAAGGCCGGGTGCACACCTCCACAGCGACAGTGGCCGTTCTCCCCGAAGCCAAGGAAGTCGATCTCGTCATTCGCACGGAAGATCTGGATATTAGCGTTTGCCGTTCGGGCGGCCCGGGCGGGCAGGGGGTCAACACCACCGACTCCGCCGTTCAAATTACCCATAAACCGACCGGGGTCACCGTCCGTTGCCAGGACGGGCGTTCTCAGACCAAGAACAAGGAGAAGGCGATGAACATCCTTCGTTCCCGAATCCTGGAAAAGAAAGTCGCCGAAGAAGACGCGAAATACGCCCAGCATCGGAAAAGCCAGATCGGTTCCGGCGATCGCAACGAAAAAATCCGCACCTATAATTTTTCCGACAATCGGGTTACCGACCATCGCGTGCGCTACACCGCGCATAATCTTTCCCAGGTCATGGAAGGAGATCTGGATGAGATTTTCGATGTTTTGGCCACCCACGCCCTTGAACAGAAATTTGCGGAATTGGAAACCGCGAACTGAAGTTATTTAACCGCGAAAGAACGCAAAGAGCACAAAAATGAAGAAGGTCATTTCCAATAAAAGGTGTATTTGCTTCCACCTCGCCACAACTCTCAGTCTTTCAACTTCCCTGTGTTCTATGTGTTCTTTTGTGGCTAAAATTCTTAAATGACTGTGCTGGAACTCATCGAATCCACCACTCCCTATTTTGCCAAGCATGGGGTCCAGTCCCCACGGTTGACGATTGAGTTGATGCTGGCGGAAATCGCGCAGAAAACACGCATGCAGCTTTATCTGGAATTCGATCAACCGGTGGCGGATGCGGTCATGGATCGCCTGCGCCCGCTGGTCAAAAGGCGTGCCGAGGGCGAACCTCTGGAATATCTGCTCGGCGCCACGACTTTTGCCGGACATCGCGTCCAGGTCTGCCCCGATGTTTTGATTCCCCGCCCGGAGACCGAAATTCTTTTCAATGCCGTGGCGGAGTTGATCGAGCCGGAAGGATTGCCCGTCCTCGATGTCGGCACCGGCTCCGGGATTCTCCCGCTCGCCCTGGCTAAAAAATTCCCGCAGTTGGAAATCATCGGGGTCGATGTCAGCCCGGCGGCACTAACGCAGGCCCGGAAGAATACCGAAGGAATTGGTAATATTCGACTGCTCGAAAGCGATCTGATGGAGGAGAAATCCTTGCCGGAGCGTTTTCAAATGATCGTCGCCAATCTTCCTTACATCCCCTCGGGCCAGATCGATGGCCTGATGCGCGAGGTCCGGCACGAGCCGCGCCTGGCTCTGGATGGCGGCCCGGACGGTCTTGAAATTATTCGGCGACTGATTGCACAAAGCCAAGGAAAGACCCATTATCTTGCTTTGGAGCTGGGCGATGGCCAGACGGGCGAAGCGAAAGAGCTTTGCCAACGCGCCGGTTACGCTTTAATCCGAGTCTTACCCGATTTTACAGAACGCGAGAGAATCCTCGTGGCAGAATATCATGGATAAACTAGTTGTTAAAGGTGGCGCCCGCCTGAAAGGTCGCGTAGCCATCAGCGGCTCAAAGAACTCGGCCTTGCCTATCCTGGCGGCGACTCTTCTGACGCCGGAAACGTGCGTCATTCACAATGTGCCGGACTTGTCCGACATCCGCTTCATGCTCGAAATCCTGGTCCAGCTCGGCGCCAAGGTGAGTTTTGAAAACGGGACGGTCATTACTCGCGCGGAAAAGGTCAAATCGGAGACACCTTATGATCTCGTGCGCAAGATGCGCGCTTCCATCTGCGTTCTCGGGCCGATCATCGCCCGTTGTGGTGAAGCGATTATTTCGGAACCCGGCGGCTGCGTCATCGGCGACCGACCGATCGACATCCATCTGAAGGGATTGGCTGCGCTCGGCGCGGAGTCCCGCACGGAAGGCGGCAATGTTTACGTCACCAGCAAGGAACTCGTCGGCAAGGAAATTTTCCTCGGTGGCAAATTTGGCTCAACCGTACTGGGCACGGACAACATCATGATGGCCGCCACTCGGGCGAAAGGCCTGACGATCATCGAAAGCGCCGCCTGTGAACCGGAAGTCCGCGACCTGGCCGATTTCCTGAAGAAGATGGGCGCCAAAATTGTCGGACACGGCACACGCCGAATTGAAATCGAAGGCGTCGCTCATCTCGGCGGCGTTGAGCACACCATCATTCCCGACCGCATCGAAGCCGGCACCTTCATGGTGGCCGCACTCATCACCCATGGCGACGTTCTGTTGGCCGGGGCCAATCCCGACCATCTCGTCAATGTCATCGACCGGATGAAAAGTTGCGGGGCACATCTTAAGGCCACGCCCGAAGGAATACAGGTTTCCGCCACGCGCAAGCTTAGTTCCATCGATTTGGTCACAGAAACCTATCCCGGCTTCCCCACCGATATGCAGGCGCAAATGTGCGCCTTGATGTCGGTCACGCCGGGAATCAGCGCCATCACGGAAAAGATATTCCCCAGCCGCTTCATGCACTTGAGCGAGTTGCGCCGCATGGGCGCCATGGTTGAGCTCGAAGGCGCCACGGCCATCCTGCACGGTGTGCCGCATCTCAGCGGTGCGCCCGTCATGGCTTCCGATTTGAGGGCTTCAGCGGCCCTCGTCCTGGCCGGACTCGTCGCGCACGGCACCACTGAGGTCAATCGCGTTTATCATATCGACCGAGGCTACGAACATATCGATCAAAAACTACGGGGTCTGGGGGCAGAGATCGAGAGGGTGAGATGAGTTCTTCCCCGCGCCGGATTGTTTATCCGGGCACCTTCGATCCCATTACCAACGGCCATCTTGATGTCGTCTCGCGGGCCCTGCACCTCTTCGACGAGGTCGTTCTCGCCATTGCCGCGGACAATACGAAAAAGCCTCTTTTCAATCTGGAGGAACGCCAGGCCTTGGCGGAAAAAGCCACGGCTGATTTAGGCGGAAAAGTGCGGGTCACGGTCTTTCGCGGTCTATTGGTCGATTTCGTGCGGAGTCAGGATTCCCGGGCCATCCTACGCGGGTTGAGGGCGGTCTCGGACTTTGAATTTGAATTTCAGATGGCACTGATGAACCGGAAGCTCTCGGATTCAATCGAGACGATTTTCCTCATGCCGCGCGATACCTACACTTACCTCAGTTCCACCATCATCAAGGAAATCGCCCGATTGGACGGCGATGTCTCCTCTTTCGTTCCTCCCCTGGTGCAGGAAGCGATGCGAAAAAAATTCAACGGAGGCAAGTCATGAACTTCGTTTCCATTCGGTCTGTAGCGGCGGTCTATGACCGCCGAAGCATGAGCGTCATGTTTTCTTTTTCCCCGGCGGTCATAGACCGCCGCTACAGACTGCATCTAAAGAATCTCAACGGAAACCGATCATGAACTTTGCTCCCGGCATGGTGGATGAAAACCACCCCCTGGAATTAAAAGGGGAAGTTGCCGCCGAGGCTTTGGGCCTCAGCGAACCGGCTGCGCGCGCCGAACAACCCGTCTTGGTTGAGCTTAAAGTCGAGAAGGATGATGGAAATTATTTGGTCACTGGATGGCTTCAAACGACCCTTTCTCTCCTCTGTGGACGGTGCGCGGTATGGTTTCCCTGGCCTGTCCGGGTGAAGGTGGAGCACCTCTTTGAAGGGCCCCAACCGAATTCCATCGACTTGACTCCCTTGATCCGGGAGGATATTTTGCTCGAATTGCCGCTGAACGCGGCCTGTCGGCTTAACGTGGATGGTCGTTGTCCCGTTACCGGCGAGGTTTACCAGCCGCGTCCTGAAGCTTCCGATTCGCTTGCCCGCGAGGAAGTTTGGGAAGCGTTGAGTAAAATTAAAATTAATAAGGATTGATACATTTATGGGAGTTCCTAAACGCAAAACATCGAAAATGCGCCTGCGCACCCGCAAGGCCGCCAACGCTTGGAAAACACCGGGTCTCTATGTTGACCCCAAGACGGGAAACCGTCACCACGGGCATTGTATGGACCCCAAGACCGGCACCTATCGCGGTCGCCAGATCATTTCCCGCACTGCGGCGGAGTAAGTTAGTCGGGGTGGGGAATAGGATTCCCCGCCTCACTGTGTATTTTCTCCAGCATGAAGATCGCTCTTGATGCCATGGGTGGGGATTCCGCCCCAGCCAGTACCGTGGCAGGTGCCTTGGAGGCGCTTCACGCCTATCCCGATGTCGAGCTTGTTCTCGTGGGGGACGAGGCGCGCATTGAGAAGGAGTTGACGCATCTGGGCGCTTCCGCCGCGATGAGGAAACGCCTCACCATCCATCATGCCTCGCAGGTGGTGGACATGGCCGACAGCGCCATCGATGCCGTCCGGCGCAAGAAAGACTCTTCCATTTCGCGAGCGGTTGACCTGCTTGCCGATGAAGGCGCCGAGGCCCTGGTTTCCGCCGGGCATACCGGGGCATTTGTCGCCGCGGCCAAGGTCAAGCTCCGCACGCTGCCCGGCATTGATCGTCCCGCGATTGCGACGATCATGCCCACCGAAACCAACCAGTTCCTGCTCATCGACGCCGGGGCCAATGTCGATTCCGAGCCCAAGCATTTGCTTCAATTTGGAATCATGGGTTCGGTCTACGCCCGTGAAGTGATGGGACGCAAAAGCCCGCGCGTGGGGCTGATGAGCATCGGTTCCGAAGCGGGGAAGGGGAACGAGCTGACCAAAGAGGCCTACAAGGAACTTTCCCAGGCCAAGATCAATTTTATTGGCAATGTCGAAGGCCACGACTTATTCAATAAGCCGGTCGATGTCGTCGTCTGCGACGGCTTTGTCGGCAACGTCATTCTCAAGACTTCGGAAAGCCTGGCGGGCGCAATTTTTTCCTGGCTGAAACGGGAATTAAAAAAGGACATCGTCCGGCAGGCCGGGGCACTGCTCGCCAAGGAAGCTTTTTACACCATCCGTCGCCGCACCAATACGGAAGAGTACGGCGGCATGCCGCTGCTCGGGGTCAACGGCATCTGCATCAAGGCGCACGGTAACTCCTCGCCCAAGGCGATCAAGAACGCCATTCGGGTCGCGCGCGAAGCCGTGACGCAGCAGGTCAATCCGCTGATCGTCAAGGAAATCGCCCAACATGGTCAGCCCCTCGAATCCGTCACCGAAGGCCAGCATGCGTCGTAGCGCCTCCATCGTGGCCACGGGGGCCTATCTTCCCAGCCGTGTTCTCGATAACGCGGAATTGGAGAAAATGGTCGATACCAGCGACGAATGGATCATGTCCCGGACCGGCATCCGCGAACGCCGCATTGCCGACAAGGACGAACTCACTTCGGACATGGGCGCGCGCGCTGCCGAGCAGGCTCTGCAAATGGGAAAGATCGACCCCAAGAGCATCGACCTGATCATCGTCGCCACCTGCACGCCCGACACGATTTTCCCCTCCACCGCCTGCCATATCCAGCACAAGATCGGCGCGACCCGCGCGGCGGCCTTCGATGTGCAAGCCGCCTGCTCCGGTTTTCTCTACGCCCTGGTCACGGCGGATCAATTCATCACCAGCGGCACTTACCAGACCATTCTCGTGATCGGCGCGGAAAAGCTTTCCTCCATCGTCAACTGGCAGGACCGCAACACCTGCGTTCTTTTCGGCGACGGCGCCGGAGCCGTTATCCTGCAGCATCGCGAAGGCGGACGCGGACTCATTGCCCACGATCTCGGCGCGGACGGCGCGCAGACGGAAATTCTCTCCATTCCGGCGGGCGGCTGCCGTGTCCCCATTACTCCCGAAGTGCTGGACCAGCGCCTGCAATTTCTCCAGATGTCGGGCAAGGAAGTTTTTAAATACGCGGTCAACGCGATGAACCGCTCGGCGGAAAGTTGCCTGGAAAAGGCCGGGATCAAGGCCAAGCATCTCCGGTGGATCATTCCACATCAGGCCAATTTCCGGATCGTCGATGCCGTGGCCCAGCGACTGGGTATTTCGCTCGACCATTTCGTTGTGAACCTGGACCGCTACGGCAATACCTCCGCGGCCTGCATGCCGATCTGCCTGCATGAAACGAACGTGGCAGGCAAGCTCCAGCAGGGCGATTTGCTTTTGATGGTGGCCTTCGGTGGCGGTCTCACCTGGGCCAGCACCGTGCTGGAGTGGTGATTCATTTCAGCCATCCTGAGCTTGTCGAAGGATCAGCCTCCGGGAAATACTCGAAGATCAACCGGATGCTGATCCCGCGACATGCATGTGAGACAAGCTCGGGATGACAGAAAGCGAAAATGAGCATGACTTCAATCTGGAACGGGCAAAAAACCGAGCTGGAATTGCCGGAGGAAATCGATCTCCAGTTGGAAGTCGCCAACGTCGGCAGCCGGACCCTTGCCATTCTGGCTGACCTGGGAATTTGCGGACTCGTTCTTTTTATCGCCTACAGCATGATGGCGCTCTGGGCCCGCGACGTGACGGCGGACTGGCTCACGCGGCTCGGCTCCAACGCCATCAACATGCTTCTGCTGGTCTTCGGTTTTCAGTGGGGCTACTTCAATTTCTTCGAATGGATCTGGAACGGCCAGACACCGGGCAAGCGGATGCTGCACCTGCGCGTCATCAAGGCGGACGGCACGCCGGTCAACGGCATCGACGTCCTGTTGCGCAATCTCGCGCGCCCGGTCGATACGTTCGGTCCGATGGGGCTCATCGGTCTCCTCATGATCTTCGTCAGCCGCAAGGCGCAACGCCTGGGCGATTTGATGGGACAAACACTGGTCATTCACGAAACGGCCATCGACTGGTCGATCTTCGATCAAATCGAAAATCCGGCGTCGTCGCCGCAAAATTCCGCTCTCTCGATTCGCCTGACCTCCGCGGAATGGGAATTGCTTCACCGTTATTTGAATCGTCGGGAAAATCTTGAGCCTGACGCACGCCATCGCTTGGCGCTCTCCCTTTACGAAAATCTGAAGCCCGTGGCCAAGGGCACCGACCTGGAACTCTCCTCGTTACCGCCGGAAGATTGGCTCCTCGAGTTGGCGCGCAGGACGTGATATCTCGAATCTATGACCCTTGGTGCATTTGTTCGTAAAAACCGACCCCGCTGGCAGCGGTTGGAAATCATGCTGGGCGTGATTGAAACACGCGGCCCAAACCGGACGGACCGGCCTTTTTTGCAGGAACTGAGCGCCCTCTATCGTGCCACCACAGGTGACCTCGCTTTTGCGCAGACCCATTATCGCGGGACGACGGTGTTACTCTTCCTTTGCCAGTTGGTGGGACGCGCCCATAACCAGATCTATCGTTCACACCGGATTACGTCGCAAAGTATTGGGCGCTTTTTCCGTAACGAGATTCCGGGAGCTGTCCGGACGCATCTTCAAGAGGTCACCTGGTCAGCGATTATCTTTTTGCTCGGTCTTGCTCTCGGGCTATCCGCGATCCAGTTCGATGAGCGGGCCGCCTCGATTATTCTTCCCACGGGCGTACTCAATTCGATCTACTCCGGCCACATGTGGACGGGCAGCATTTTCAGCGTGGTGCCCGCGCCAGTCGCTTCGACCTTGCTCTTCACCAGTAATATTTCCGTGGCGCTGCTGGCTTTTGCCGGAGGACTTTCCTTTGGCCTGATCACGGCATGGATTCTTTTTCAGAATGGCTTCATGCTCGGGGTCGTCTTCAAGCTTTGCGCTGACTACGGCCTGTTGGGAGCGTTACTCGAATTTATCGCCGGACACGGCGCGCTGGAAATAAGCGCGGTCATTGTTTCGGGCGGCGCGGGCCTGGTGCTGGCCAATGCGCTGCTCAATCCCGGCTCCTATTCCCGGGGCGATGCGTTGGCGGAGCAGGGCCGCTTCGCGGTTCGCATGGCGGTTGGGTGCATACCCGCGCTGGTTGCTGCCGGTTGCATCGAGGCATTCATTTCGCCTTCTCATTTTCCGGTTTGGTTCAAAGCCGCGCTTGGTTTGACACTGGGCGGGTTGTTTTGGCTGTATCTGTTGATCGCCGGAAAATCGGGGAAGTAATTTCTCCAATCGTCCGTCATCCTGAGCGGAGGCGAGTCTAAGCACAGGCTTTAACCTCAATGGTTACCCGAGCCGAAGTCGAAGGACCTACTCACAAAAGGAAAACGTCATGAGGCATTAGGATTAGGAGGCTCACTGTTCAGGTGGCCATTTTCGCTTTATGTCAAAGCGACGCGTAAGAAGCATTTTTCTAGTTCTAAATCTTTTTGCAAACGGTTCTGACATCTTGCTTCATCGGAAAAGGTCCTTCGACTGCGGCTCGAGAAGTGTTCAGGGTTAAAAGAAAATTATTGGCTCGCCTCCGCTCAGGATGACGGACAATTAGTTCAAAGCCTCGCCGTTTCCTTGATCCGCAGGTACTCGTTGATCGTGGCGGTGCTCAAGTCCTGGGCGGGAACACTAACCGTGGCCAGACCGCGACTAGTGAGACCACGCAACGTACGCTGATAATCGTTCCAGATTTCCATCGCGGCGACGTGCTTATAAACTTCGAATTCATTCTCTGGCGCTTGGCGGGTAACGGCCAGAATTTCGGAATTACTGACTGTGACAATAACCGGCAGATGTCGTGGGCGAAGGGGAAGCGCGGCCTGGAGCAGGCTATTGGCTGAGGAAGAATCTCCCAGGTCAGTGAAGCAAACAATCAGCGTGCGTCGCGAGCAGCGCTTGAGCACCTGATGAAACACGGCGGCGTAATCCGATTCGAGGCGGGAGGGTTGAAGCGAGGTTAGGTTCCTCACCAGGTGTGAAATTTGCGCCTGCCCTTTTTTGGGTTCGGCCAGCGCCCGCATCTCTTCGTTGAAAATGGCATAGCCCACGAGATCGCCCTTATGCACCGCGATCTGCGCGAGGTGGACACAGGCGTTGATGGCGTAATCGAGCTTGCGGTACGGGCCGATCTTCGGGCTCATGAGCCGTCCGGTATCGAGAAGGAGCATCAGGCGTTGGTCTCGTTCCGTTTCGTATTGGCGGCTGATGAGTTTGCCCCGTTTGGCGGAAGCTTTCCAATCGATGTGCCGGAAGTCGTCGTCGGGTTGATGTTCCTGCAACGATTCGAATTCACGGCCTTCGCCACGATACGGAGCCTTTCTTCGTCCGGATTGCAAGGCCCCGGCCAGGGCTAATTGCAGATCGTGCGAACCTTCGCCGGTCATGTCGGGCAGAACGTGGACGATCTGGGGCAGATCCATTTTACCCTGCCGTTGAATCAGGCCAAGCGGTCCGGTGATGCGATAAAAAACTGAGCCAAATTCAAAACGACCGCGCCGGTAACTTTTTAAAGTGTAAGTTTGGATCATCTGCCGTCGCGAGGGCAGGCGCAGGACGATCACTTTGCGGGCATCGACAAAATCAACCGGTGGAGAGTCGATGATCTGGAACCAGGCAGACGTCTCGCCTTGGTTGGTCAGGGTCAGCTCGACCTGAAAAGGCTGGGCCTGTCGAAGCACCGGCTGGACGGTGCGTTTGACTTGCAGGGCATCGCGGGGAATGAAAACGACATCGGCCAACACCGCGCCCGTGAGCAGCAGGGTGAGCAAGACGCTGGCCCCCATTCCGTTGGGAATCCAGGTCGACGCGAGCGCGAGCAGGATGGCCACGGCCAGAGTGAAATAGAAGCGGGGCAGGAAGACCATAGCAAAGGCAGGCGAAACCGATCCTTCGATAACTCAGGATAACCGATTAATTAGCCACAAAAGACCACAGAGAGCACCAAGGCGTTGGGAAGAAAAGCAGGCAATTCCTCAATTTATTTTTTTGTGCTCCTTGTGTTCTTTTGCGGTAAAACTACCTCGGCACCTCGACCGAGGCCAAAAGCTGGTCGATGACCTGTTCCACGGTGATGCCTTCGATTTCCGTTTCGGCCTTGCGCACCAGGCGATGACGCAGGATCGGGTAGGCGAGTTCCTTGATATCATCGGGCGTGATGAAGGTGCGTTCACGCAAGGCGGCCAGCACGCGCGCCGCCTTGATCCAGCCACGACCGGCACGGGGACTCGCCCCGAGCGCGAGTTGGGGACTTTGCCGCGAGGCAATGAGCAGGCGCAGGGTGTAATCGTAAATCGATTGGTCAACCGTGACGGCTTCAATCTCGCGGCGAATGGCGACGAAGTCGGCGGCGGAAGCCTTGGGCTGGATGATTTCCTGCACCTGGCCCGCGTAGGGGCTTTGCTGCAGCAGGGTCATTTCATCGGCGGGGGTTGGATAATCGACCCGGATCTTGAAAAGAAAGCGGTCTGTCTGCGCTTCGGGCAGGGGAAAAGTTCCCTCGTATTCGATCGGATTCTGCGTGGCGATGACGAAGAAATGTTCCGGCAGGGGGCGCGAAGTTCCGTCGACCGTCACCTGACGCTCTTCCATCGCCTCGAGCAGGGCCGATTGGGTTTTTGGCGGTGTGCGGTTGATTTCATCCGCCAGGAGGATGTCGGCGAAAATCGGGCCGGGCAAAAATTTGAAAGTCTGGGTATCGGGATGAAAGACGTTGGTGCCGATCAAGTCCGAAGGCATGAGGTCGGGCGTGAACTGGATGCGTTTAAAACTCACCTGCAGAGTTGCGGCCAGTGAGCGGGCGAAAAGGGTCTTGGCCAATCCGGGAACGCCTTCGAGAATAACGTGACCGCCAGCGAGCAACGCAATGAGGGTTTTTTCAACCAGCGTTTCCTGGCCGACGATGATTTTTTTGATTTCCTGCCGGATTTCGGCTGCACGGGTTGCGAGTATTGAATTCATGCCATGGCGGATTTGATTTCGATTAATTCGCGCGCCACCCGGAGCCAGCCGGTCGGTGGGAGGCCATCAACTGGCGCGACTAAAGTAGTGTCTTTGGAATCGAGACGCTGCGCCAGTTTTTTCCACTTGGGCAGGCGGGGATTAACCTGTTGCAGACGCGAAGCAATAAGGTCGTGCGAGGCGGTAGCCGGAAGATTGAGTCGTTGGAGGACACGCTGGTGCGTTTCGTCAAAGAGATATTTGACCATGTCGTCGCGCAGGTCGGCCTGACGGTAGAGATCGGCAATCGAGTCGATAAATTCGAGCGTGGAGCGTCCCGTTTCCCGTTGGAGTGGAAGTATTGGACCAAATCGAACCAGCGAAGAAACCAGAAAAGCGAGACCACCGAGAATGGTCAGCATACCGGCAAAACGAACGCCGGGATGTTCCAGAAGTCGGGCGAGAGCGTAGATAGCGGAAAATCCATGATGACTTTCCTCGAAAAAAAGATGGTGGGGAACGTGGCCGCCGGGAGTCAGGAGTTGGAGAGCAATCGCGAGGTTGTCTCCCCGACCAAGAAAGGCATTGCTGAGCAGGCGCTCGGAAGTTGCGCAAACGATGCGTCCGTTTCCGCGAGGGATTTCGAGAACATAAGGGCGCCCCTCCTGCTGCCAAAGCATCCGCGTGCCCGAGGGATAAGTCAGGGGCAGGGGATTGGTGCGGGGAAGAACCAATGTTCCGGTCAGGTTGCTGTCAGGTGAGGGCGCAATCTGCTGCTCGCCCTCGGGCGCGATGGGGCGGAATAAATCGGACAACGATGAAGCGGTCTCGGGTACGGCGAAGCCGATTTGGCGAAGCAGGGCGCGGGTATCATCCCATTCTTCCAGTGAACCGAACAGGACAAGGGTGTTGCCTTTTTTGACCCATTCATCAAGCAGATCAATCTCCTGTTCGGAAAAAGCAACGCGCCAGCCCACTGGCGAACGAGTGACGATGAGGGCGTTGTCTGTTCCGTAATCGGACAAACGGCTGAAGGGTTCCCGCCACCGTTCCACGGGCCAGTTCATATCCTGCAAAGTTTGGAAGAATGCCATGTTGCCGGCTCCGACCGGATTGAAGCTCGAAGGCAGCCACGCATCACTCTGGTGCCGGGGTGTCGAGCGGGTGGAGAAGGCCAGTAATATCACGATGGCCAGGACCACCAAAAGCACACGGATATAAACGACGTTGCGATTCATGCCGTGCTTTGTTTGTTTGGTTCGCCCAGTCGTTTGTCATCAAGATGGAGCAGGAGTCCTGCTTCCTTCACCTGCTGATGAAAAAGATTCCAATCGGATTCCGCGATGGGTTTGTGCCCGTAAATATATCGGTCATAGGCATCGACCAGGCTGTTGAGCAGGGTCAGCGCGGAGGAAGGAAGACCCATGGTGCGCAACTGGGCCAGATACTCGCGATTGGTCCGGGTGCGATCCGTCTCCACCAACTGGCGATTTTCCAGATGGGAAAGAAATTGTCTCCAGGCCGCCATCCAGGCGGCATGCCAGTCTCCAGCCTCGCGAGCCCGGCGAATTTCTTCATCGTAGGATTCGGGTGGACGAAAGGTTTTTTGCCCGGGTATTCCCGTGGCCGAAATCGTTTCCAGCTCACTCCGTCGACGGGAGAGTTTCACCATGAGGTAGCCCAGCGCGGCAAAGGAAAAAAGTACCATGAGGGTGAGAAGGAGTGAGCTTAGTCGGGGCATTTCCTGGGCGTATTTGAACTGCCCCAATTTGGCGCCGAGGCGCATGAACCACTGCGAAACCCAGTCCTTGAATCGATTATCGACGTCGGATTCTCCGTGGTCCTGAAATTCGGGACGCGCCAGTATTTGGCGATAGTGTTCGCCGATCTGTGCCGGATCGCTGATCGGCGTTGGTGGGGCTAATTCAGCGCCGTGAGTGGAAAAAGTTCCCAGGCAGAAAAGGAGCGGAAGAAGTAGGCAGCGGTTCACTTGCTTTGCCCCAGTTGTCCGGCCATGAACTCCAGGTCGAATCCTTCGCGGCGAATGCGGACATCATAATAAAACAACGTGGTCGCAATCGAGTAGAGCGGTAAAATCAGCGAGACCGCCAAAAAAGTCAGCACCTGGCTGATGATGACGGTCGAGTCGGGCGGAAGGGTGAGTTGATTGCCGGAGCCATGCTGAAAGAAATCGCCTAGTTGATGAAGGGTCATGGGCAAGGACGTGATGGAAAGAATCAGGAGTTCAATCGCAAAGAGCGGCAGGAGGAGAAAGCTCAACCGCATCTCGCCCCAGTAGAGAATGCCCAGCCCCGGATCGTAACGAACCAGCGCGGAGGAACGCTTCACCGCCTTCCATCCGGACATTCCCTCCAACGCCAGGGCAGGGACGGTGACCATCAGGCGCATGAAAATAACCAACACCGGGACAAGCGAGGCCACAAATAGAAAAAGCGCGACGATGCCAAAGAGGATGAGCGAAGCCAGACCTTGCGGGGGATAGAGTGTCGCAACCATGTAGGCTGCCACTAAGACAATCATGGGAAAAAAGAGCGTGAGACCAATTAGCAACCGATTCAAAAGACATGTCCAGACCGAGGCGGCTAGGCGTGACTTTAATTTTTGCAGGCACTCCCTGACCGAGGGCACTTTGCCCAGATAAGCGTCCGCGATGTAAAAGGTGATCATCACCTCGAAACAAAAAGCGACCACCTGGGAAATAATATTGATGGCCAGCATGATCCCCATTCGGCCTGGGGCCAAGGCCGGATGATCCAGGAATTCGGTTTGGGTTGGGTTCAGCTTGAGGGCCGTGATCAAAATCTGACTGAGGAGCGGCGCCGCCTGACAGAGAAGCGCGAGCAAAAGAAACCCGGTAAAGTTCGCCCGGTAGAGAGAGAACCCACGGTCGATGAGCTCGCTGGTCGTCAGCGGACGAAGATCAACCCGTGCCGGGGCAGGGGAAAGAGGAGCATCGGCCATGAACTAGTAATAATTGTCATCCCCGGCTTGTCGAGGGATCAGTTCTTGGAGAAACCGACGCAATCTCTTGCGAAATCAAGACTTGCGAGAAGGAGGGGTAATTCCCAGTTCGCGGGCAACTTCATGCCATGGAGTACATGGTTTTTTCCCATTGCGCCGCTTGGATTTTTCGATCGTGCGGCGATCTTCCAAGTCTTCCAGTGTTTCACGCAACTCCAGTAGAACGGTCTTGGCCCGGCGAATTTGATCGTCAATGGCGCGGGTGGCAAGCGGGCGTTTGGCGGTGGTTGTACTCATTTGTATATGTCCTTGCGCTGACCGATATCATAAACTGTTATTTGGTCGGCTTCGAGTTCAAAAAGCACCCGGTAGTTTCCAACCCGTAGCCTGTATTGATTTTTTGATCCTTTCAGTTTTTTGACGTTGCCGGAAAGGTCTTCCTGCAGAAGAAAGAGTCTGTAGTTGATTTCTTGGTGCGTTGACTCAGGTAAGGCGCGAAGCAGAGCTTTTACTGCACCTGGAATGGCAATCTAATGCATGCTTGAGCGATAAAGTTGTCTCAGGCGACGCTTAAAAACTTCACGATCAACTCCGTCTGAGGGTCGCGTTGCACGAGGAACGCGTCATGGCCAATCGGGGCCTGGATTTGATGGTGGATGGCTTCACGACCAGCGGAACGGGCAGCCAAGGTCATCTCTTCATTCCGTTCGGGTGAGTAGAGCCAGTCGGCATCGTAGGAAAAAAAGCAAAACTGCGCGCGGGTCCGGGCAAAAGCCGCCGTGAGATCGCCACTCGTTTTTGCGGCAAAGTCGAAGTAATCAATGGCCCGGGTAATATAAAGATACGAATTGGCATCGAAGCGTTGGTGAAAGATGTTGCCCTGGTAGGCGAGATAACTCTCCACCGCGTAATCGACGCCGAAACTGAAGCTTTCTTTTTCGAGCGCCTGCAACGTGCGCCCAAATTTTTGGTCCATCGCGCCTTCGCTGATGTAAGTGACGTGGCCGATCATTCGCGCCACGGACAGTCCGCGCTTGGGCGGCCCCTCGGGTGAATCATAATAATGGCCCTCGCGCCAAAGCGGATCGTTCATGATGGCCTGCCGGCCAATCGTATTCCACGCGATAGCCTGGGCATGATTGGCCGCTGCCGAGGCCATGACGATGGCCCGTTCGGTCGTCTCGGGATAAAGCTGGGCAAAGGCGAGCGCGAGCATGCCGCCCATGCTGCCTCCCGCTACGGCATGAAGTTTTTCAATACCGAGGACGCGCAGAAGCGGACGTTGCGCGCGCACCATATCGTCGATGGTAATCACCGGAAAAGTGGTGGCGTAAGCTTTTCCCGTGACTGGATCAAGGGAACTTGGGCCGGTCGAGCCTTTGCAGCCGCCGAGGACATTGGCGCAGATGATGAACCAGTGATCGGTGTCGAAGGCGCGGCCCGATCCGACCATCAAATCCCACCAACCGGTGCGGCCATCTTCATGCATGCCCGCGACGTGGGCATCGCCGCTAAGCGCGTGAAAAATCAGGATCGCATTGGAACGGTCGGCGTTGAGTTTGCCCCACGTCTGGTAGGCGACGGTGTAGGGCGTGAGAGTGCCTCCGCCATCGAGGGCCAGGGCATCTCCCGGTGCATCGAAGGTGTGGAAAAGAGTCTGTTGCGCAGTCAAAGCGTTCAAAGCATACAAATCCTGCGGGCCTTTAGAAGGCCTGAAAATAGGGCCCAGCATTTGATTTGTTTCATCGCCATGACGAACTGATCCTCGACAAGCCGGAGATGTCAGGCTTTTTTAAGGACACCACCATGAACGCCGATGCCCTGATCGCCAAATACGAAGGCTTGCTCCGCGAGCGCCCGAACGATGAACTGCTTCTTTTCAGTCTCGGTAAGGCTCTATACGACGCGGGCCGTCTGCCCGAAGCGGAAACCCGATTGAGTGCCGCCCTGAAAGCGAAACCCGACTGGATGATTGTCGCCATGTTGCTGGCCAAAATCGCGCTGCAACAAAATGACAAAGCGCAGGCCCGCGCCTACTACGAAAAGGGACTCGAATTGGCCATCGCCCAGGACCACGAAGGGCCGGAAGAGGAATGCCGCGCAGCATTGGCGAAGTTCGATGCGTAAATCGCATGGACAAAGCCCGATGCCGAGACCAATTTTGCAACCAGCCTTTATAAATCTTCAGCTTCTACCTGTTATGAAAATCCTTCTTGGTTTGTTCAGCCTTCTTCCCGCTTCTGCGGCCAGCACGCTTGCGGCTGCTCCTTCCTCCAATGCCGCACCCGCGACCCCGGCTCCCGCCGCCGTCAGCCCTACTCCGTCACCTGCGCCCGTGCCTGCCCCATCGGCACCGGTATTTAAGCTGGACGATTACATCAACGATCTGGCCACAACCCTGAAATTGAGCGACGACGAAAAAAAAGCGATCCGGGGCGATTATCAAGCCGATGGGAATTTGCTCAAAAACATCCTTAATAACGACGCGCTTACGCCGCTACAAAAAGCGCAGCAGATTTCCGATCTGCGCGATGTCCGTAACACCAAAATCGAGGCGCTGCTCCATGACTTCGTCCGCCAGCAGGATTTCCTGAAGATCGAAGCCAGGTACCGCGTGGCGCTGACTGAATTGGCCGAAGACGGTGGACTCGCTCCAACTCCGTCGCCGACACCGACACCCGCTGCTCCGACTCCCTCAACTAACTCGTCCAGCGCGGCAAAATAGTCACATTGGTGTAGGTTAAGGCCGCATGATTTCCCCGCTCGATTCCGCCATCATCCGCGAAGCAGCTGCCCGCGCGCTGGGCGAGGATCGCGGCCCGGCGGACATCACCACGCTGGCATGCGTCAAGCCGGAGATTCAGGCCGCGGCCCGCATTTTTGCCAAGGAACCCTGCGTGCTGGCGGGCTTGCCCGTGGCTGAACAGGTTTTTCGCGAACAGGACGCCGGACTTGTCCTGATCCCCAAGACAGAGGACGGAACCTTGCTCAAAGTGGGCGACACGGTGCTGGAGATTCAAGGCTCGGCTGCTTCCATCCTCACGGCGGAACGAAGCGCCTTAAATTTTATCCAACAGCTTTCGGGAGTCGCGACCAACACCCGGCGCTTTGTCGATGCCGTGGCCGGAACCAAGGCCCAGATTCTCGACACGCGCAAAACGGTCCCCGGTTTGCGGGCCTTGCAGAAATACGCCGTCCGTTGCGGTGGCGGGACCAATCACCGCTTCGGTCTCTACGACCGCTTTCTCATCAAGGACAACCACCTCGCGCTGACCGGTACAGGCAATGCGCTGGCCCAGGCCATTCAGTCCGCCCGCGCACTCGACCCGGAGGCCGTTTTGGAAGTGGAGGTGGATCGCCTCGAGCAAATTCCGGAAATTCTTTCCCTCGGGGTCGATCTCCTCCTCCTCGACAACATGTCGCTGGAGGAAATGCGCGCGTGCGTGGCATTGATTGCCGAACGTGTTCACACGGAGGCCTCCGGCAACATGACGCTGGAGCGGGTCGCCGAGGTGGCTAAGACCGGCGTCGATTTCATTTCCGTCGGGGCGCTGACCCACAGTGTCCAGGCCATCGATTTTAGCTTGGAGATGATTTAATTTTTTGAGGTAGGCAAAACTGAAATCATCTCGAGCAATTTTATTAATCTTTCCAAATTACCTTTTTACACTTTGTCACGTTTCAAGCTGGCAGTACGCCGATGAAATAGGTAGAACCCATTCAGAACGTTGTGATTACGCTAGCTATATCAAGTCTCAAAGGGGGCGTGGGTAAGACGACTTGCGCCATCAATCTTGCTTTTTCCTGCGCCAAACGGGGATGGAAGACCCTTCTGGTCGATGCCGACCCGCAAGGCTCTGTCGGATTCTCACTCTCTCCCAGCGCCCAGGCCTATACGGGCCTTTATGAAATTCTCACCGCTTCCGCCGCGCTTGATCAGGTGGCGTTGAAAACCAAGCTCGATTCGCTCAAAATTATCATGGCGGGAAAAATCCCCAGCAGTGAAATTTCCAAGTGGTGTTCGAGCCTGCAGGATGGCGGTCTCCTCGCTCCGCTCTTTCGCACGGCGGAAGCCGAAGGCTATGATCTCGTGATCTTCGACACCCCTTCGGGGCTGCACGGCCCGACCGAAGGCATTCTGCGCAGTTGCTCCCATGTTCTCGTCCCCCAGCAATGCGAACCGCTCGCTTTGCGCTCCCTCATGCTCACGGTCGATTTTCTCAACTTGCTGCAAACGGAAAAAGCGGACGCGGCCTGTTCGCTGGTAGGGGTCGTCCTCACCATGGCCGATCAAAACGTCGCCGAATCGAAACAGATCGTCGAAGAAATCAGGCGTATCCTGCCCGGCGAACTCCTTTGCCAGGCGGTTCTCCCACGCGATTCAGCGGTGATTAACGCCAGCATGAAGGGAATGCCACTCGGCCTGATCCGCACCGATGCCCCGCCGCCCATCGCGATTATTTTCGATCAACTGGCCGCGGAAATTGAAGGTAAACTTGGCTTGAGTAAGCCCGAACAAAGCGATGACTACGTCTCACTCGTGGTTTGATCAGGAAAAGTTCTCCCGCCTGATAAAAAAGGTGGGACCGAAAACAGCGTCCGGCCCGGCTGCTGAGCCAGCGGCTAAAGCGGCCCCGTCGATCCAGGTAATTAAGACGACCCCAGCGCCTGCTTCCAGTCCTGCGACTTCTCCCGCAGCCAAGCCGCCTTCGGAGTCGCGCCTGATCCCCACTTCGCCGGCACAGTCAACCCCGACGCCGCTGGTCAAACCCATCTTCACTTACGCGGAACCACCGGCGGTTTCTTCCGTTTCTGCGCCTCCTCCCTCCACAAAAATCTCCGCCGAAGTCCGTCCGATCCGTGCGAAAGAAGCGTCCCAGGATTCAGCGCCACCGGAAAACGGCAACGCCACGGTGACTCCCGATTTACAGCAAGCGAACCAGGACCTGGCCGAAGCCTGGGAAAAAATAGCGGCACTGAATGAGGAACTTTCTCGGACAATTGAAGAACGAGAACAGGCGCGTACGGAGGGTGTCGTTTTGCGCGACCAACTGCGCCAGGCTGAACAGATCACGGATGATCGCGCCACGTTGATGACGCAGATCGACGAACTTACCAGCGCTGTGGCCGAGCGGGACAATAGCCTGAGCGAATACGCCGATCTCCGCGAATTATATGAAGCCTTGAAGCGCGAAGTGGGACGCCCGCGGGAAGAATTGGGACCGGATCGCACCGCATTGGAGCAGGAAATCGGAAGTCTGCGCCAGCAACTAGCCGAGCAGCAAGCGATCGGAGCCCAGGCCAATAACACCGGCATGGAAGAAATGATTGAAACGCTTCGGCAGGAAGTAAGCTCTCTTCAGGAGCAGGTCAACCAGTCCAGGGAAGAAACGTCCTCGGCCCAGCGCGGATTGATGCTCAGCCAAAAGACCCTGCAGGAAACGCGCGACGCCTTGCGCGAAGCGACGGAAGGTTCCTCCATGACCAAGGGTAATTTGGATAATCTCAAAAACGAATGCGCGACGCTCGTGCAGCAGAACATGCTTCTTCAGGCGCAACTCGACCAGGTTTCGCGCGAACTCAGTGCCGCCAAAGCCAAGCTCTCCGCCAGAGGATAATTTCCTCGCGGACATAAATTCTAAAAATTCTTTGACACAGCTTGCGTGTCGTGGCTTAATTCCCGGCTCCCGATGAAAACTTTTAGTGCCAAGGCCGAGCAAGTTGAACGCAAGTGGTATATTATCGACGCCGACAATCAAGTCGTCGGACGTGTGGCTGAAAAAGCCGCCGTACTACTGCGAGGCAAACACAAGGCCATCTTTACCACCCACGTCGATACCGGCGATCATGTTATTGTCATCAATGCCGAAAAAGCGGTTTTCACCGGCAAGAAGGAAGTCCAGAAGGAATACATGAGCTATTCCGGCTACATCGGCGGACATAAATCCGAAACGGCCAAGTCTCGCCGCGGTCGTCATCCCGAACTGATTATCGAAGGAGCCATCAAAGGCATGGTGCCTCATAATCGCCTCGGTCGCGCGGTCCTGCGCAAACTGCATATTTACAAAGGCTCCAAGCACCCGCATGAAGCCCAATCTCCCGCCGTTCTCAAGGTTAAATAAGGATTCAAGTCATGGTCACGCCCGCTAAAAATGTCATTGTTGCCACTGGTCGCCGCAAAACCGCGGTCGCCCGCATTCAGCTCGTCACCGGTCAGGGCAAGCTGGAAGTAAACGGACGCGATTTCGAGGATTATTTCACGACTCCGGCCATGAAGACGCTCGCGCTGCAGCCCCTGCAGACGGCCGATTCCATGAAGAAATTTGATGTCAAGGTGAAGACGCACGGCGGCGGTCTGGTCGGACAAGCCGGTGCCATCAGCCTCGCTTTGGCTCGCGCTTTGATTCAGGTTGACCCCGCCCTGCGGACGACGTTGAAGAAGCCCGGTCTGCTTCGTCGCGATCCCCGCGAAAAAGAACGCAAGAAACCGGGACAACCAGGCGCACGCAAGCGCTTCCAGTTCTCCAAACGCTAATCTATTCCTTTCGGTTCAAAACTGGAACCGGAGGGAGAAAGGCCACAGTTGCAATCCGTACGCACGGCGGTCATTGGCGCTTCCGGCTATTCAGGCCAGGAACTTTTGCATTACCTGGCCCGGCATCCGGCTTTTCGTCTCTGTCTGGTAACCTCCCGGCAGAGCGCTGGCGAACCGCTTTCCAAAACCATTCATGGCCTCCCACGCGAACTGGGCGCGCTGACTTTTATCGACGCGGCTCCCGATTTCGCCCTGAGTGAAAAAGCCGATCTCTTTTTCCTCGCCCTGCCTCACGGCACGGCGGCGCCTTATGCCGTTGCTTTGCGGGAGGCGGGCAAAACCGTGGTCGATCTCAGTGCCGATTTTCGGACAACCGACCCGGCCGCTTATCGGGAATTTTACGGCCATGATCATCCTGCGCCCGCGTTGCTTTCAGAAGCCGTCTACGGTCTGCCGGAAATCCACCGGGAACGGCTTAAATCCGCCCGACTGATTGCGGCGCCGGGGTGTTTCCCCACCAGCATCATCCTGCCTCTGGTTCCATTTTTGAAGCGGGGGCTCATTGTGCCCGATTCCATTTCCATCACCTCGCTCTCCGGCGTTTCAGGAGCGGGACGCAAACTCGAACTTCGGTTGCTTTTCGGCGAAGTGAACGACAACATGTACGCCTACGGGGTGCCCAAGCACCGGCATCTGGGCGAGATTGAGCAGGAACTTGCACTCGCCGCCGGGCAGAAAACGACGGTGACTTTTGTGCCCCATCTGGTTCCTTTGCATCGCGGCATGTTCACGACCATCACGGCTTCATTAAGTCAGGTGAAAGCCGATAATGAACTGCATGACATCCTTGAGACGGCTTACGGCCAGGAGCCCTTTGTGGAAATCCTGCAGCCTCCCGCTTTGCCCGAATCCCGGCAGGTGGCCAACTCCAACCGCATCCAAATCGCGGCACGGGTGGATGTCCGCACCAATCGGCTTCTCCTCTTTTCCAGTATCGATAATCTGGGCAAAGGAAATGCTTCCCAAGCCATCCAGGCGGCCAACGTGGCTTGCGGGCTGGATGAAAAATTGGGGATCGAATGAGCATCATGGAAGCTAAAGTCATTAAGGGAGGCGGCATCACATCCGCGCAGGGATTTCAGGCCGCAGGCGTGGCTTGCGGAATCAAGCCGCGCGGGGAAAAGGACATGGCCCTCATCGTCTCGGATGTCCCTGCCGAAGTCGCGGGAACTTTCACCACCAACGTGGTCAAGGCCGCGCCGGTCAAAGTCTCCATGCAGCATATCCGCAACGGCAAAGTTCGCGGCGTCATCATCAATTCCGGTTGCGCCAATGCCTGCACCGGCGTGGGAGGCATCAGCGATGCCAAGGAAATGATCCAGCATTTGGCGAACAAATCGAAAACCAAGCCGCGCGAATGGCTGGTTTGCTCCACGGGCCGGATTGGCAGCCGGTTGCCCATGCCCCAGGTGCGCAAGGGAATCGAAAAATCGATCGCCAAGCTCAAAGCCGATAACGGCGTGGAAGCCGCCAAGGCGATCATGACCACCGACACCCGCCGCAAGGAATTTGCCATGCGCTTCAAGATCGGCGGACGCAAAGTGACCATCGGCGGCATGGCCAAGGGTGCGGGCATGATTCACCCCAACATGGCCACCATGCTTTGCTTTATCACCACGGACGCTTGCATCGATAAACCGGCCCTGCAGTCTTGCGTAGACGATGCCGTGGAACATTCCTTCAACCGCATTTCGGTGGATGGAGACACCTCAACGAACGACTCCGTCATCGTCATGGCCAATGGCAAATCGGGTACGAACTTGCTCAAGAGTTATCATCCGCAATTCGGCCTGTTCAAAAAGACCCTCACGCATGTGATGCGCAAACTGGCGCGCATGATTGTCGAGGACGGCGAGGGGATCACCCGCGTTGTCGATGTCGTCGTCAAGGGCGCGGCCCGGGTCCAGGATGCCAAAGCGGTGGCGCTGGCCGTGGCCAAATCCGAATTGGTCAAGACGGCCTGGACCGGCGGCGATCCGAACTGGGGCCGGATCATGTGCGCAATTGGCTACAGCGGTGCGCGTGTGCGCGAAGAGATGATCGAGATTTATTACGATGGACTGCTCGCTGTCGTTAATGGGCAGCCCAGTAAGACGCCTCTGGTCAAATTACGCAAAGTTGTCGGCAAACCGAAATTCACCATCACCATCCATCTCCACCTGGGCGTGGGCGAATACAGCATCTTAACCACCGATCTCACCGAAGAATACGTCCGGATCAACAAGGGTGAGTAAATTCTCCATCGACGATGAGAAATAACAAAGCCGATGCGCTGCTGGAAGCGCTTCCCTATTTTCAGCAATTTCGCGGACACACCGTCGTCATCAAGTATGGCGGCGCCGCGATGGAAAACCCCGAACTGGTGGAAAACGTCCTCCGTGACGTGGTCTTCCTCGAAGCCGTGGGCATCAATCCCGTGGTCGTTCACGGTGGCGGCAAAGCCATCACCGCAGCGATGAAGGAGGAAAATCTACCGGCCCATTTTATCGACGGACTGCGCGTGACCGATGCGGCGACAATCAAAATCATCGACCGGGTTTTGACTGAAGTTATCGGCCCCTCCCTGGCCGCCAAAATCATTGAGATGGGCGGCAAGGCGCAGGTTCTTTCCGGCAAGGAAGTGCTGACTGCGGTAAAGGGAGGCTCCCGCGTGGATGCGACTGGCGCTCCGGTTGACATGGGATTTATCGGCGAGATCGAATCGGTCGACGTGACCCAGATTCAAAAACTGCTCGACCAGGAAATTGTCCCGGTGGTTTCGCCGCTTGGTCGCGGTCATGACGGTCAGGCCTACAATATCAACGCCGACATTGCCGCCGCCAAAATTGCCCAGGCACTTCAGGCACACAAGATCATCTACCTTTCAGATGTTAATGGCGTACGGCGTGATCCCCGCGATGAAAATTCACTCATCTCCACTCTCTTGCCCGCGCAGATCCAGCAGCTCAAGCAGGAAGGCATCATCGACGGCGGGATGATCCCGAAGGTCGATTCCGCCCTGGAAGCGCTGGCCGGTGGCGTGGCCAAGGTCCATTTCCTCGATGGCCGACAGGCCCACTCGCTTCTTCTCGAACTTTTCACCGATGCCGGTATTGGCACGGAAATCGCCGCAGACAGGAACCATTCATGAGCGCACCTCAACGTCATTTGCTCGGCCTCAAGGGAGCTGAGGAAAAAACCATCCGCGAAATTCTCGCCCTGGCCGTCCGTTACAAGGCCGAACGCAAGACGCTCTCCTGGCGACCGCTCGCCGGACAAACCTGGGCCCTTATTTTCACGAAGTCGTCCACGCGCACGCGGGTCTCTTTCGAAGTCGCCATTCGCGAACTGGGCGGCAATGCCCTCTTTCTCAATGCCAACGACCTGCAACTGGGGCGGGGTGAGCCGATCAAGGACACCGCGCGCGTCCTGGGCCGCATGGTGCATGGCGCCATCATCCGCACTTACGCGCAAAGCGATGTGGAGGAATTCGCCCGCTACGCCAAAATCCCCACCGTCAATGCCCTGACCGATGACGAGCACCCCTGCCAGATACTGGCCGACATCCAGACGATCGAGGAAAAGCTTGGCCCCATCACCGGCAAGAAAATCGCTTTCATCGGCGACTGCGCCTGCAACGTCGCCCGGTCGTGGATCTATGCGGCTGAAATCCTGAAGTTCAATCTGGTTCTGGCTGGCCCCAATGGTTATCTCAGCCCGGTCACCAACAGCCATGTCACCCAGACGCACGATGTGAAAGAAGCCGCCCGCGTCGCCGATGTGCTCTACACCGATGTCTGGGTCTCCATGGGCATGGAAACGGAAAAAGCGAAACGGGCCGCCGCCTTCCAGGGCTACCAAATCAATCACGAACTCGTGGCCCTGGCTCAAAAGCATGCGCTGGTGTTGCATTGCCTTCCGGCTTATCGCGAACAGGAAATCAGCGAAAAAATATTTGAGGAACGCGCGCCGGAAATCTTTGACCAGGCCGAGAACCGCCTCCATGTGCAGAAGGGCGTTCTTCATTGGCTGACGGAATTGCCCGTGGATGCTTGAGGCAAAATGCAGTCATCCTGAGCTCGTCGAAGGATCAGTTCCGTTTCTTCTCAAAAAACAGGCCGAACTGATCCCTCGACAAGCTCGGGATGACACTCTTCCCTAACGAGGCCCCATGGACGTCATTTGCCCCTCCGTCATCCTTACCGACATCTGCCAGCGCCTCGATTGGCGTGAGCTATTCGGCAACGATCATCCGGTGGAACTCGATCTAGGCGCGGGCGACGGCGGCTTCGCGCTGGCTTATGCGCAGCAGCACCCTGAGATCAATCTATTCGCCGTGGAGCGCCTGCTCGGACGGGTGCGTAAAATTGAAAAACGAGCCGTGCGCGCCCAACTGACCAACCTTCGCGTCCTGCGCCTGGAATTCGGCTACATCGTGCGTTACCTGCTGCCGCCGGAAAGTGTATCCGTGGCGCATATTCTCTTTCCTGACCCATGGCCCAAGCGCCGTCATTGGCCGCGCCGCCTGATCCAGCCCGATTTCGTCCGCGATTTGGCCCATGCGCTTCGACCTGGTGGCGAGTTCCGTTTCACCACCGATCACGAGCATTATTTTGAGACCGCCTGCCAGGCTGTATCCGACGCAAACGTGCTCGAACGCGCTGCCGATTGGAATTGGGCCGACGATCCGAAGACCGATTTCCAGAAGACCTTTGACGCCGAAGGCCGCGCTACCTATCGCGCGCGCTGGACAAAAAGGTAGCCGCCGTCGGCCCGACGGCGGGTATCTTCAAGGATTCGGATCGGCGTCATCGGGCAGGGGGGCCGGTTCCCAAATCGGCTTGTCGGCTTCTTCTGCCGTATATTCCTGTTTGCCCGCCAAAGTTTGGCCCACGCTCAACGCCGCGGCGATATTCTGGTCCGCCACCACGGCATAAACGTGAATGGGATGGGCAAAGCCGGGCACCAGAGCTTCGCCGCGATCGGTTAGCGGGAAGTCGCCCTGCAACTGGTTGAGGACATCCTGCGAAATAAGAATGCGTTCGTTCAGGCGCTTGGTCAGTGATTCGAGCCGTGCCGCCATATTCACCGTCGAGCCCATCGCCGTGTAGTTGCGCTTGATGCTCGATCCCATCATACCCACGAGTGCCTCGCCGGTGTGGACACCGATGCCGCACTCAAATAGTTCCCGGTCGATACCAGCCCGCTTCGTCTTGAAATGGGCCAGGGCATAACGCATTTCCATCGCGCAGCAGACGGCACGCTGGGCGTGGTCGGGTTGCGGCTGGGGCGCATTCCAGAAGGCCATGATGCAATCGCCGATATATTTATCGATGGTACCGTCGTATTTCAGGACGACCTGGCTCATTGCTTCCATGTATTCGTTGAGGACTTCGACCGTCTCCTGCGGATCGCGTTCGTCGCAATACTGGGTGAAACCGCGAATATCGCAGAACATGACCGAAATTTCCTGCTTCGTTCCGCCGAGCTTCACGTTATCGGGATGCTCGAGCATCTTATTCATGATTTTCTCGGAGAGGTTAGCGCGCAGAACACTCTTGATGCGGATCTTTTCCCGCTCCTCGCCGAAGAAACGCTTGGTGGGAATAGCTCCGGCCAGCAAAAGAAGTCCGACTTCCGGCATGACCATCGGCATGAGAAAATTTCCAAACCAAAGCGCGGCAAAAGCCGTTCCTGCGATAAGAAAAGCCGCTCCCACGCCGATGGGAATCATGGGCGAAATGCCCACGCGCAACATGAGATTCCCGATCCCGAATAAAAAGAAGGCGTAAATCGGCATCCAAACCCAGGGACTGACCTGACGCAAAAAGTCCTGCTGCAAAATATTATTGAGGGCGTTGAGATGGGTGACGACCAGGGGCGCGGTCACATCCAGCGGAGTTGAGCCGGAGTCAGCGCCCGGAAAAGTCACCCCGATAACGACGATATTATCCTTGAGCGGAGGCAAGTGCGTGCGCTCGTCCGAAGCCTGATTGGCCGCTTTATCGCTCAGACCCTTGCCCATCCAGGAATAGCCCATGGCCTGAAAGTCTTCCAGTCGTCCCCGGTAATTGAGGATCAGGCGACCATGTTCGTCGATGGGAATATGAAGCTGCGTTCCATCCGGCTTGGGGAGGGTGATTTCATGTCCGATATTCACGATCACCTTGTCCGGATCGACCTTCCAATATTGCATCAGGATCTGCAGATCGAAGGAGGGAAGAATGCGTCCATTAACATTGATGACGAGAGGCATTCTCCGTTTGACTCCCCCGGCGGTATCGCCCGGTTCCTCGGCAAAGCCAAAATAAGTCACCTTGCGCAGGGTCGGGAAGGGGATGAGCGCGTACTGGGAAGAGATCAGGGATTGGGCGTCACCGAGCACATTTTTGAGCGGTCGGGTGGGAAGGATATCCTCGTCTGCGACCGGCGATTGGAAATCGACCGTCGTGGCCGAAGCGGTAACCATCTGGGGAAAGAGGCTGGCACCATTCACCAGACTTTCGTCATCCGAGACGGCCGGTAAAGGCAGGGCTGCGGGGTCCGTCGGCGTCGTACTGGCGGGGGCTGGAGCTGGAGCATTGGCTGCCTTTGCTTCCGTAAAGAAAATATCCCAACCGACCACCTTGGGTTGTTCGGGAGCCAGGACCTGGAGAAATTGTCCGTGAACCGAGCGGGGAAAAGGCCAGCCCCCGAGATCTTGAATCGAGCGTTCATCGATCGCGGACAAAATCAGATGAGTATCGGGCTTGGCGGAGGGATCTTTGCTTTTGAGTTGATACCGCAAATACATCATCTCATCGCCGGTTTGGGACTCCTTGGCCGCGAAAAAAGGAATTTTGAGAGAGCCTCCGACGAGAAGAGTCAACCCGAGCGCAAAAATGGCGGCAATGACCGTATTGGAAAGGGCTTTCATGGCGCGGTAGGGGAAGCGGGCACCAGAGTGGCAAGCCGCTGGCAGTCTGGCAAGGGCACGATGATGAACACGGAGCAAGTTTCTATTGCGAAACCCGGCATATTCGCGCACGTTAAAATAATCTCCTTTTGCCCGCCGTGAAGAAAACCAGTATTCCGAATGTTACCGTTGGTCAGCTCTACACCAATCATGCCAGTCAACTGCAGTTGAAGCTGCTGGCCGGAGCAGGCGGCTTGCAGCGTCGCATCACGGAAGGGGCGGTAAATCGGCCCGGCCTCGCCCTGGCCGGATTTTACAAATCTTTCGCCTTCCAACGCATCCAGATCATCGGCAGCGGGGAAACCCAGTATCTCAAATCGTTGCCGGAAGCCGTCAGTCGCCAGCGCCTGAAGGAGCTCTTCAAGCACCGTATCCCGTGCCTTATCTTTGCCCGTAATATCAACCCACCCCATGTCGTCCTGGAAGAGGCGGAAGAGGAAAACATCGCGGTTTTCAAGTCACCGCTGACCACCATGCGGCTACTCAATACGACCACCATCTGTCTTGAGCTTGATTTTGCCCCGACGGCCAGCGAGCACGGCAGTATGATCGACATCCTCGGCATTGGCGTCCTCGTACGCGGAGCCAGCGGCATCGGCAAAAGCGAATGCGTCCTTTCCCTCGTTGAACGCGGTCACAGTCTGGTGGCCGACGACGTCACCCGGATTCGCTCCCTGGAAGGACGGGAGCTCATCGGCACGTCTTCGGATCTCTCCCGTTTTCACATGGAAGTGCGGGGACTGGGCATCATCAATATTGCCAGTATCTATGGCGTGCGAAGCATCCGTTTTGAGAAACGGCTCGATTTGGTGGTGACGTTGCAGGACTGGCACGAGGTGCCGGAAATCGACCGTATTGGCTTGGAACAAGATTATTACGAAATCTTGCAAATCAAAGTTCCGCATGTTACCATACCCGTTCGTCAGGGGAGGAATCTGGCTAACTTGGTGGAAGTGGCGGCACTCGACCAGAAGCTGAAGGGCATGGGCCAAAATTCAGCAGTTGAATTTAATGAAAGATTGTTGAAAGCTATTGGAAATCAAGATAAATAAGCTTCTTACACACGACGAATAAGAGAATAAGACATGGCATCCCTAGCAAAAAATAAAGAGTCAGGCACCCCCCTCGTCCGGGATCTTGTCGTCGGAAACAAGCTGGGTCTCCATGCCCGCCCGGCCGCTATGTTCGTACGTGTCGCGAATCGCTTTTCTTCGGATATTTTGGTGGAAAAAGACGGTGAGGAAATCAACGGCAAGAGCATCATGGGCCTCATGCTGCTGGCTGCCGGATGTGGTTCCCGTCTCAAAGTGACGGTCACGGGACAGGATTCGTCCGAGATGATCAAAGCGCTTGAGGAATTAATAGCTCGCAAATTCGACGAAGAGTGAGCAACTTGGCGCCGATGCCAGACGAGTCATTGGCCCCCCCAACGCCCCCAACGCCCCCAACGCCCACAACGCCCACAACGGAAACAAGATA
>Ga0307511_10000532_pt1 | contig 40735 bp, 50 predicted proteins | sample 13_EM_MG_FD_200266 | JGI IMG/M metagenome (GOLD analysis project Ga0307511, IMG submission 200266) | Populus trichocarpa ectomycorrhiza microbial communities from riparian zone in the Pacific Northwest, United States - 13_EM | ecosystem: Host-associated > Plants > Roots > Unclassified | place... | reverse complement strand
TAGGGAGTAGACGTTTACTGCGTTGGTAAAGATTTATCCAACAAGTCCCAAGAAATCCAACCTTTACCAAAAAACCCCGAATCTTTTACCTATTTTTCTTCCACAGTGTTCAACAAGGGGTATAAAGGGTGGGATTGGCTTTCAGCCGTGGTAATGATACACCACACTGTAAGATATTCATGTATCATTACTACTAGACCAATGGAAGCCTAAGCATTTCACTCCTCCCTAGATGGTTGTCAAAGTTTGGTAGGACTGGCAGAATGCAAGCCCGGAGATCTTCTGGTCTTTCCTCGGAGGACTCGATCGGTCCCCAGTGTTACACGAATGAATAGATCAACACGCTGCTCATTGAACCTTCTTTCGGGCTATGGACCTTACTTTATGTACCCCCACAGAACTTGAATATCCGTATGAACGTAGACCAATTTGCACATCTACCATCGATCCAGGAGCCTGCGACTGTCAACCGTTTCGTGTGAGCAGTGACCTGCAGGTACCGGTATGAGCGTAAAGTCAAAGATTTTCGGATTCAAAGGAAGGCGAGTGGTAACAGAGGTCAAATTAATGGGTAGCTAATGGAAACACAGGCCAAGAAAAACAATACAACAGCTGTCAATCGACGAGGGAATATAATGAGAGCTAGGGACCTCGAATCTGCGACGATCGTCCGTGGTGTCCTAAACTAGCAGTATGGAATAAGAATACAATCCGGACATATGGGGAGAGAAAAAGCGTCCGCATCCGCGGCCCGACTCCTCTCGAATAAACCTCCAACTTCTTACATGAGGACACACCCCTCCCTATCCGGTCCAGGCTCGAGTATCGTCGGGGTGCCGGCACCCGCAAATCTCCCACCTCCCGGCCCAAACCACCTCCTCCTCGCCCCTCCTCCCCCACCCCCCACACCACCTGCACTGCCAACACCCAAATCATCCGATAGTCTTCTCCTCCTATCCCTTCCCTTCCCAGCTGCCTTATTAGCTTTGGCTCGTTTCTCCCTCGCAGCCTTGACATTGTCCACAACCTGCCAAGTATAGAAGGTCTTGACAACCACCCGGTCGGAGTCACACTCGTCCATCACCGCACTCTCGTCCTTCCTCCCACTATCGCTCCCGCCCACCTCAGCAGCGATGTCAGCGTATTCGTCGTCTCTCGAATCGAGGTAGCTGAGCTTCCTCGCCCCGTAGGCTCTCCACCCCATCCTGGGTCGAATAAGGGGAAAGATATTCTTGGTGGCTCCGTCCCCGACGCCCCTGCAATCAATCGCGACGAGCCTTGCGTCCCGCGCCCTGCGTTCCCGAGAGAGCTTAACAAACTCTTGAACGGTCGTGGGCGAAATCCTCGTCCCATCAGCCTCCAAAACTCGTAACCTCGTACACCTCCGCACCAAAGCGAGCAAAGCATCGTTGGTCACTCCTATAGCGTGCGAGATAATCAGATCCTCGAGAGCGTGACCGGGTTGAGGTACGGGACCGTCCGCCAGGACTGGCGACGCAACGTCCGAGGATGAAGGATCCGGAGTAAGAACCTCGATCAAAGCATCTCCCACTTCCGCCGCGTCCTCCAAATCGACCTTCCGAATCCAAGGCGTGGTCTCGAATAACCTGATCAACCCCTCCTCCCGTATTTCACCCCCAATCCCACCCATCTCGAAAAACTCCAACTTCGGGACGGCGTGGGCAAGATGCGAAGCAGCAATATCCGTCAGAAGCGCACAAGATGAGAAGTTGACATGTCGTAGTTGGGTTACACGCCTTCGGTATTTGGTAGGATCTCCGGAGTCCCGACCTGCTTCTTTCGAGGTAAGTAGGATAGAGTCTTGATGGTGGTTCCACTTCAGTCCAGGTCCCATGCCTCGCTCTCGTCTTTCTCTTTCTTCGAAAGCTGACAGGAATGACGCTGGGAAAGATGCTAAACTGGGCCACGAGGAAGGCGAAGGGAAGGGGTATCCGCCAGTTGGCGGCGATGAAGAGGACGAAAGCGGGGAAGCAGGGGGAGAAGGCACGCCCCAATCTTCTGGCCACCTCATGAATGCGTCCACGGCGGAGTTGTGCAAATCTCTGGCATAACTGAGATCCAACACTTCTAATTCCGGACAGGTTCGACCCATCTTCTCCATAACAGCGTCGTCTACCCCCTTCAGCCCGGAAACTCTGAGCTCTTTAAGCCGGAGTGTGTCCTCCCGGTTCATCGCGGCGGCAAAATATGACCTCAGCCCCTCCGCATCCGTGTTCAAACACCTCGAGAGATTGAGGTGCGTGATCAAAGGCGCAGAAGTCGACAACACGTCCAATGTGACATTTGTAACGGCCTTCAACCCTTTCGCGTTCAACCTCTCGAGCATAGGCGAACAGCGAAGAAGGCGGTGGAGGGGTCGGGTGGTCACGCTGGAGCACCCTTGGAGGTTGATCTCGGTCAACTGGGTATGAGGCAATGTGTGCGAAGGAGCAGGGTGAAGGCACAGGTGTTGTGAGATCGAATCCAGCATTTCCGGGGCAAGCCTGGTATGACCGGCGAGGTTGAGCGAGGTGACAAACGTGCCAGCGGTCTTGGCTAGCGTTGTCAGTACAGGAGTGGGGAGGCGAGGGAAAGAAGAGAGGTCAAGTTGACGCCAGAGTTGACCATCGAAGACCAAATCCCGCCAGGCTTTGGATACCTGCGAGTTCAATGAGACTCCACCTCCAATAAGGAAAGGAACTTGAACTTACCCTGCCAAGCTTGATCAACTCCCGAAGACCTCTGTCCCTCCCAACCCACTTATTTCGCCCCATTCCCGCCTTGTGGGCACTCCACTTGACAGACCCCGACTTCGACTTTGCAGGAACACCATCAGGACCGGCGTTAATTAATCGCTCGTGGTCCCGCTCATGGACCCAAACGACCCAAGCGAAGATGGTAAGCTTGACTTCCCTGGGAAGGAGTTCGTCAAACAACGATCCCTCCTCCTCATCGTTATCCTCCCCATCCTCTACACCACTGTCCAGGTCGAACCGGAGGGGTTCGAAGATATCCAACTGAGGCGTAGAGATGATGTCCAATGCCGAAATAGGGCCGGAAACGGGAAGCGGGAGAGGCGACGAATAAGACCGCCCTTTAGCTCTCAGTGAGGTAGCTTCGGAGGGTCGAGTGGTGATAATGGGGATCGGGACTGGTTCAGCATACAACGCAGCCAAGTTTTGCGGGAACTCTAGCGGGGTCCCGGGAATCGGGGAAGCGGAAGCGGAGTTCAAAGTGGAGATCACACGACTACTAGGTCCACTGGCGAGATTGGTAGCGTTCGTAGGGGGATTGGGATTAAAATTAGGGTTTAGGTTGAGATTTAGAGCAGACGAAGATTCGGTGGCAATGGTTAACCCGCACTTGGGCATGAAACATGACGTCATCCTAACAGCCGATGCGTCTGGGAGGTCCAAATCTAGAACCCTCCTACTTGCGGCGTTGTTGCTATCCGCAGGTGGCGGAAGTCGGATTCCGGGGACGAAGGACGTTGAGAGAGACGGGGGAGGGGTCATAGGTCGACTGTGATCCGCACTAGTAGGTTCTGAATTAGAGCCACCACCAATACGCCTCCGGAAGAACAACCTCCTCGCGAGCCCGCTTCCGATACCCAAGTTTGGGGGTGTTCGACTCCTCAAAACCGACCCCAATCGTCCTCTGTACTTGTCCTTAAGCGTACTCTGAGCAGGGTTTATACCCGGGCTCAATGCAGTATCCGAATCGGAAGGAAGTAGGTGGGGGCGAGACCCGTTCGAGAACGAGTGTCGGCGGGATGGGATGTGGTGGGGTGGGGTGTAAGGTTGGCGGGTGAGAGGAGGAACGAAGCGTTGGAGAGACCGCGGAGATTCCGGGAGGTGCCTCGGGAGCGGGGAATGGGGAATCGAAATGGAAGGTGGGGATCGAGCTTCGTATTCTGTGATGTCAACCTCGATCCCGTTATCTGTCTCAAGCGGGTCATCTCCGTCAGTGCGACAAGCCCTCCTCCTTGGGAAATACGAAGGGGAAGCCACGACGTTGGATGAGCTGGCGACGCCAATGTCGGGCCACAAGTCACTGGAGATCGCCATTGGTGGCGAGAAACCCAAAGGTGGGAGAACCGGAGGTGAGTTGTCATCTCTGCTCCTCTCTTTGCCCTTTCCCTTCGGGTCTCTTGTGTACCGTTCATCGGGAGTTTGAGAGGCAATTCGAGGAGGAGCGCGGGTGTATGCTGCAACCCGATCTCCGGGCGTCTGTACGAGGCCATCAGCGGAAGAGGAAGTGGAAGCGAAAGACGAGGGCGATAAGGAGAGCATCGGTAACGTGTTGTTCGGGTCGGAGTCGGAATGGGATTGAGAGTTTGAGCGAGAAGATAAGGAAAAGGCGGGCTCAAGGGAGAGAACGGAGAGGTCGTGTTGGCTCGGGCTCGCGGTGCGGCGGATGAGGATAGGTTGAGTGGCGAGTGGGTTCTTGGCTTTCAACGGACCGTCCGCCCGTTTCCCCCCCGGGAATTGAGTGGATCTTCGCCCATCGTGGGTAGAAAGAGAGGTTTGGAGGCGAGAAGCCGGGGATGGATTCGTTTGGAGAACCCGCTCGGGTGTAACGGGGGGCGGATCGGCACCCACGGTTGGGGGAACGGGTTGCTCACCACCAACCTGAGACGGGCTGCTTCGTGAATTGTCAACGTCAAACCACGTTGGATGATCTTCCGAGTCGTCAAAGTGGAAAAGAACATCTTCGTTCTGGACTCTGAGATCGGGTTCGGCGGTCGTGGTCATGGCGAGGAACGTGGGGGGCGTCGAAATAAGAACGGATACGAAAGCCCAGTCGGGTAGAGAACGAACAGTTCAGAGACTGGGAGAGAGAGAAGAGAAAGAGAACGAGTTCATGTGCAGAGGAAACCGGCGATGATGCAACAAGCAGTGAAACAGCCACAAATCGACTTTTCCGTCTCGCACTGGATCAGAGCCGGGTATCTTATCAGCACCGAAGCGAGATCAGCATCGTGGCCAGTTTCCCCGACCGGCATAAAAAAGAGAATACGATAGTGGGATAAAGCTAGAGTACACACAGACTGGTAACGGAAACAGCAACAACGAGAGAGAGAAAACGACAACAAAAATACAGCCGGCATCCTCAGAGGATGGCTATGGTAGGAAGGAGAGAGAGGGATGGTTCAGTCTTTGGACTTTGCGGCTTCTCTCTCTTCCTTCTTCTTGTGCCAGTTAGCGGCTCCCATCTTGAACCTGGGAGGAGGAGATCATCGATCAGCACGACCGGCCAGAGAGCCAAAAGGGGCGGACGGCGAACGGGCGTACTTACCGCTCGACGTGATCAAGGTCAGGAAACTCCTCCTTGAGTTTCTTCAGCTCGGTTTTCATAAACCGGTTATACGCGTTCGACTTCTTCGGTCCTCCTCCACCTCCTGACTTCTCTACAATCAGAAAAAAAAAAAAGAGAGGCACAAATAACAGTCGGTTCGCATGTTCTTCCATCTCTGAAGAAAAGAGAGCGGGAGAGAGAGAAAATCGTTTGTCACGGACTCTTCTTGGTCACCCCTGAGTCTTTAGGAGCCATCTGGTGCGTGTAAGATGTACTGGAAACAATCTGGACAAGAGGGTCGAATCTCGAGGCAATGCCGCTCTAGACGGCTGAGACTCACCGGCAGAGAGGGGGCAGGACGTGTGGGTTGATGGGGATGAAAGGGAGAGAGGGAAAACGCGGGGAGGGCCTCATCTCCTTCTCTAAACTAAAAGTAACCCTTGTGCGCTGACCTATGCAAAGATCGGAACGCTTGCCGCTTTTGGTGCGATCATGGGACCTCGACATCCCCTCACCTGGTCTGCTCCATGCCTGCTCCCTCCCCTACCACCCGCACAGAGGCTGCCCTGTTCATTTGCAAATCTACCGGGCTATCCCCTCATTGTACAATCAGCCCCCGAAACGACCGGCGACCTTGAAACGGTCCGTCTCTCCGTAGGATTCTCTCGAATCCACCCAGAGCCCAAGGAGGCGAGGTGTCTGCTGCCGCACCGTCGTCACCGAAGACACGGTCGCAGTCGTCATAACCCTTCCATCAGCTCACTCTTGCCTTCATTTGGCTCTTGATCCGGCTCTCGCTCTCCTACGGCCGCCATATTGGTTCTCCGAACGGCGGCGTTTTGTTTATTCAATTTCCCAGCGCTCACCCACACGTTTGGTGGCGTTTTGTGTAGTTGGAGGTTCTCGCTTTGCCTCCACCCTTCATCTCGCTTTGCTTCTGCGATCCGAACCGATGAGAATGGAAGAACATCGGAAGCAACCGACCGACCCGACAAATTTACATAAAAACATTCTTCATTCTCTGGCGGTTGTACGTATCCATGTCATTTGGGAGGGTACAAGCTACGGTTGTGTATCATTCTACAAGGGTAAATGCATCGGAAAAAGTTGTACATAACAAACAGGGTGAAGAAGACATTTCGAAACTGGAGAGAGGGAGAAGACGTGACAACGCCGTGAGACCGTAAACATGGTCCAAAGACCTGTGAATGCGAAAGAAATAAGGAAACTCAAAGGGGTACGCACGCCGGAGTCCATTCGGACAGGCGAGGAACCGAGCGAAGATCGAACGCCGAGAAGGAAAGGTTCAAGGGGGAGTGGGAGGTAGAGGTGGAAGATGGGTGTACCCGAGAGGAGAGGGAGATAGTGGTGAGGGCGGTCATTTTGTGGAATTTTCACCAGATTCCCTGGTTCGTAACATCCGACCACCCAGTCGCACTCTTTGCTTTCCCCTGTCCCTTCCCCTTCGCCTTGCCCTTGCCTTTCCCACTCTGCACCCATCCATCGTCGGCCCCATCTCCATCACCCTCAAGATCAGGCGCAGGGCCAGCTGGTGGAGAGGACTCGTCCCCACTCGCGCGATCAAACTCGTCCTCCACCTGATCTGCCCATGACTTCTTCCCGGGCTCCAGGGTGGGAGGCGTCCTGAACCCGCCACCACGTTGGGAAACGCTATCGTCCATTCCAAGCTCGCTGGGAGTCCAATCTTTCGCGGCTCCGGTATTACCCCACGAGGGCTTGACTGGGGCTTTCGGCGGAACTCCTCGACCTCCAGGGTTCGGGCCGCGTGTCTTGCCCAATCCGGTGTCCTTACCCCTGGTTTTGTTCTCGAATTTCACAGGTACAGACCACGGATCGGCCTGAGAGCCACCATCGATTTCGCTCTGGGACCAACCCTTCGCCGCAGGGGCATTCCAAGGTCTGTCATCGTCATCGTCACCGCCCTTGACGCTCGGATTGGGGTTAGGCTTTTCCGCGGGTCCGGAAGACTCGCCCATCTCGCTCGGGCTCCACGCGTTGTTGTTGGCTCCCCAAGCTTTGTTGCTCTTAGTGTTGCTACCAGCTGGCTTGGGCTTCTCTGCAGGTCCGGCAGACTCACCCATCTCGCTCGGGCTCCATGCGTTGTTGTTGGCTCCCCAAGCTTTGTTGCTCTTAGTGTCGCTACCAGCTGGCTTGGGCTTCTCTGCAGGTCCGGCAGACTCGCCCATCTCGCTCGGGCTCCACGCGTTGTTGTTGGTTCCCCAAGCAGTATTGCCCTTGGCGTCGCTACCTCCTTTCAACCGCGCGGTTTTTGGGGAGGTGTGGCCATTAGCCTTCTCGGGAGGCTTGGTGTCTACGACAGAATGTTTGAGACGGGGCGCTCGGGGAAATCACGCACGACATAACTCACCGTTGGTTGGAGAGCGAGGTCCGGGGTCCCTTTGGAGTCCACCTATTCTTTGAAGGGGCGTGCCCCGAGTTCCACGCCCGGTCCCACGGCTTCCCCTTCCACTTCTCCAATTATTCGGACCACCGTTCCCGTCTCGCTTGCTCTGGGCTTCTTGCTCGTCCTTCAGCTTCTTTCGATACTCCCGAACCTCTTTCTGTTTCTCGTACACCTTGCAAATCCCCCTCGAGCAAACCTTCCCGTGCAACTCACATAACGGGGCATCATCCTTCTTCGGCTTCTTATCCTCCACAGGGTCTCCCCACAGAGAATCCTCGACGACGATGGGTTTGATAGACACCCCACTGACATGGACACCGACTCCGGTGTGGTCGATCGGGTCGTATTCGGGGAGCTGAAGGGCTGGAGAGGGTACGATTCCCGCCGAGGCCAGTACATTCTCGAGACCGGCTCCGTAGTATTCGTGGACTTCTTCCTCGTTGTCTAGGTCCATCGCGACGGTGCGGGCTATGAGTTCGTCCATATCGGTGGACGGCGTGTTCTTCTCTCTCTCCTTCCCTTTGCCATTGCCATTAATGACAAGATTGGGAGGTAAAGTTCCGGGGGATTTGGTATTAACTCCGCTTTGGTTTGCGAGGACAGCCGGTCCGACGCCATTGTTTCGAGGTGGTGCGGTGCGTCCCCGCTGGTCTGAGAAAGCAAGCAAGTAAGCGCTTGGTTAAGCCGTTTCTGGGGCGCCAAATTCGACTCAATGCTCCTACCATTTGGCTGGGCGGTCGTCTGAGACCCGGTCTTCCCTTTGACGGATCTAGGCAGTTGCTTGGCCCATGCGCTTTCCGGGAGCGCCTTTACTTTGGTCCATTGGAGCGTTCCAGGAACTAGAGATAAGGCGAGCTTTTGGTGAATAACATGGGGCCTACCCGAGAACGAGAGCCGACTGACCTTCTCTGGGCATCTCGGGGAGTATTGGAATTGGGAAAAGATCGACAGGCAAAGGACGACAGAAACCACGATTGGTAGGATCCTCGTTCGGGACTTCACAGCGAGTGGAAGTGGGATAGGGTAAACAAAATACTCTAAGGGTCACTGAGGTCAGTGCATGCGTGGTGAAATTAAGATGCCTGCGAGACGGACCCATCTGCTTTGACGATTTCCTCCCATTCGGCCTGGCAACCGCCACGCAGTCATTCAATCAAACTTTACGATATTACCGATTGGGCAAATGTTACCTGGTTGTAGTAGAGCCTACGGAAGGATTGGTCAGAACGTTATCCTGAAGATGACTGTTGATTATGCCCACGATTTGTGCTTACGACCATCCCTCGGCATGAACCAGGTGTCCTATGAAAAGCGTTAGAACCCTGGGTCCGCTCGGGGTTGATTCAACACACTTCAAAGTCGATTCGCTTCCAGCCTAGGAAAACAAAAGCTCGGTTCTTCGCACACACAGACTCGCGAGGAGCTTTACTTACCTTCTTTCTGAACGTCTCTGATGTTCTGGTAGACGCAATAAAACACACCGGACGCGCGCCCCTTCTCTCCCTCAGAGGGTTTCAACAAAAACTCCTTCCAGATATGTTTTCCCAAGAGCTTGCGTCTGCCATCCCCGATCGCTCTGTTCGAAATGATGGGAATCCGAATTAGCGTTCGATGAGCGAAGAGAATGGCCGGAAAGGGAGACCGTGTACGCACTTTGAGACTTCGATGATGACCGTGTTGCGTGCCTGGGAAGAGGAAATAGACAATCCATGGCATCAATATCGGCCTACCCGTCGGCGAAGATCCTGGTACACGGGCGCCAAAGCGGAGCACGCGCAATCCCTTGCGGCCACACTTATGCGCATGGTTGCAATCACGGCCCCGGAGGCCAGCGAGCAAGGAGAGAGGGAGTTTCGTAAACTATACGAATGGTGGCACTCACGGATGGTTTGTGGTAAAACGCGTTGAAATATTCCGGCGCTACAATGGTCCCCAACCATCGCGCCACACGTTCTATGTCCTCCTGGACCTCCATATTCGCGTGCTGAGGATAAGGATGGGAGATCGTCATGAAGATCTCATCTTGGGGAGGCGGGGGTGTCTTTGCACGTTGAGGCATGGTTGGTTATTGACCAACTTGTCGTGGGGCGGGAACGGGTGTTAACCTTATCAACGCGGGCTTAGAGATCTCCGCCGCTCTACGAATTGGGTGGGTTAAGACCTGTATAGCGGGGAGGACTGCAGTTCGAGGACACAATAGTAGAGTAGAGTGGTTGTGGTAGGTGGGGGAAGAAGGAGAAGGGAGTGGCGTTTCGCCGAAGGTATCTATGGTTTCTTTACGCATCCCGCGAACATTTCAGGTGGTTTGTGTTCACGTGATGCGACCACGGACGAAAGGGTGCGGCTCTGAGGCTCGGGCGGGCTTGCACAAAGTCCTCGTCCTGCCTCATCGATCTCACGCAAGAGGGCTATCCACCATAGACTTGCCTGGTTCTCTCTGGCGACTAGGAAGGATTCGTAGTTGACGCTGGCACAGTCTCACAGGGTTAGATGCTCGCGTCTTTCCCGCTCCCCGTGCTAACACCAACAATTCTCTCAACCACGCTCCTCCCGCTAATGATCCCCGTCGTAGCAACGAGGAATCTCCGACCTGCCAACCCAAAACACGGTTAGCACAATAGACACGAATATCGTATCCGCCACCGACCTCGGTTTTGCTTAGCAACCCATCGGATGGCAGCAATCTCTGTGTAGGTGCAGCCTCCAAGGAAGAAGACTACCGTAGTCTTGGCTTGTTCTCGAGAAGAAGCTAGTATGCCTTGGTGAGTCATCAACAAGGGAATGTCTCAGACACGCACTTCGGACAATCGAGCCAGGGTTTACCACGGTCGGTGGTGCCAACCCCTTCGGCACAAAATCTACGGTCTCTCCGGGGATATTCGCCAATACGTCTTCAAATCCTTTCCATCCCACGATCGGGTGCGCCTGCACCTTCGTTGGCCCATTCATCACGTCTGCAACACCGTCCCCTGATTCTCCCTCAGCCGGTTTGTTCACCTTGTCGAGTGCCGGGTTGCTCAACACACCGCCCTTCTGCGCTACGCATTGGACGAGTCTAACGCTGATGGGCGCGTACCCAGAGTACACGTAGCTGATGTCGTTCTCCATCTCGTCCACGTTATCAATATCGTCGATTAAAAGCCGAAGCGACTTGCGCAAGGAGGCGAAGGGGTACTTCGAGGCGGCAATTTCGTATGCTGTCGGGGCGTGGAGAGGATTAGGCTGGAGTATACAGAGGGGAGGGGCTGCGAGTGATAAAAGGAGGGGCAGGAGGTTGTACCCGTATGTCTGAGCTGTCGGTGTTAGAGTCAGACAAAGAGCTCGAGCATCGCATGCGAACCTGCAGGAAATCGCGCTTTATCCGCTCGAGAATCTTTGCCTTTATGCCGCCCGACGTGATACTTGCCAGGCATAGAAGCCTTACGACCGTTTGCATTTCTGCTCCTTGCGCAATCATCTCCTCGATCGAGGCAATCTGGTTTGACACATTATACGATGCGAGGAGATCTAGAGACGGGTAAGCTTTTTTAGAGGCGGGAGGAAGTGGTCAAATACTCTGCTGAATTTCAAGAGACCTATTGAATTCCGCCGTCCGCGTGAGTGGAACCAGCATCTCGGAGAGGCGTGTGTCTAGGGCACCCTATCAGGCAACGGTACCGAGGACCAGAGGGAATCACCCACGCAAGCCTAAGGACTGATGTTCATTTTGCAGTCCGCCCAGCTTCCCAACAAAGTCCTTCAGCTGTGCAACGGTCTTAGCTTGGTGCCGGCGCTAGGAGTGACGAGACCATCAACGGATGTTAGGGAGGTACTACAGATCACACCAACCTTATAGTCCTCATCCAGCCGATGGGCGACCTTGTTCAACTTTTTCCCGACAGCCGAGAAGTTCAGATCCCTCAACTCGTCGAAAAGTGGGTCTATCGACGCTGAGAGGTTGTGTTTCTTTTTCTTGTCCCGATTTATCAGACCGGCCGCAGGGCCAGGGGCGGGAGAAGTCGACGGGCCAGCAGTTGGTTGAGCGCCTGGGCCGGTCGGTGCAAGGACGGACTGTGGTAGTTCTACGTAGGCTGAAAATCCGGTCAATGATGGTTCCAGATGGAGAGCGCAAAGGTCTCTTACAATTCTTGATACCGACTAACTCGTCGACGAGACCCTCGTAAGTCAGTTGAGTAAGAAGAGGCGTAATCATATCGACCCTCCGATCCAGAATTATCAGTGAATCAAATTTATCAGAGGCAATGGAAGGGTCGGTATTCGCAGGAAGGAGAGTAGATTCCTTGTCCAGTAGTTGAGAGAGCCGCTGGTAAAGCCAGATGTGAGGTCAAAAGAGTTCCTTCGCGTGTGAACCTCAGGAGACGACTAACAAGGGTGAAATTACCCTTCCCAAGAATTCGAGGGAAGGGTCCAAACAATTTCTGAAGAGTCACCAATGCTTGTGCGGAGTCGTATATGCTCGTTTCGTCGCCATCCTAATTTCGTATGGTTCTGTGGGCAGGCAATCCAGCCAATCGAAGGTGAGTACATACCACCCATAATTCCTTGAACGCGTTGTCGTTCTCCAACGAGACCACATCCTCCGCAAGCGGGATGAATTGGAGATTGTACGAAGAGATGTTGACCTCCCCCAATACGCCTTCCTCCTCCAGGATTCGGTTGACCAAAGTCGAAACGCGCGGTATAAGAATGAGGGTATACGCGTGTTTCTGGGACTCCTTCGCGTGTCCCTTGATGTGGTCTATCCGCGGAGACTGTTAGATGTGGGTGGTAGTCAGGGCGAAGACGAGAGGGCTTGCCAACGACGATCTTGATGTTGCGAATGAGAGGACGACAAAGATACACGACGTTAGTTGTTGTAGAGGTCAGAGGTCCGGATTCGAGCCAGAACATTTTGTCCACTCCATGGTGCTTTCAACGGATGTCAGCTCAACGCGATCTCGCCGCGAGAGAGGGGTGGGACTCACTTTCAACAGAGACACATCCGTGACCAGACCTAATGGACCTGCGATCGTATTATCCAGCACGAGCGTTTTTGCACCATTAACCTTTGAAAGAGAATTCTCGAAGTCAGCTTCCCATCTTCGCGCAGACGCGAGATCCAGCCGAAACACACCGAGTTCAAAGAGTCGATCAGAGCCTTTCTCCCAATCTCCTTGAGCACAGAAACATCCGGACCCGGTTCTTCATCTTGTTCCAGCCTGGAGAGATGAGGAACTCGCGGTTCGTCCTTGGTCGAGTTCGCCGTAGAAGGGGCAGCCATGTCACGTGGCGTTGATCGTCGATCTCTCCGCCGCCTGCCCTCTTGGAACGTGAAATGGTGGATGGCCTTGCTTGGGAGTTCACCTACGTTGTCCGATTGTATTTCTAAAGTGTCTTAAAGATGCGAGCGCCCCGGGTGATCCCCACCCGACAGTTCTGGTTTTCCGTTCCCGACGATTTGCGGTATAGTAGGAGGAAGACAGGGAACGCCGCCACCCTTGAGAGTCATCACGGTCAAGAGATGCATGGCAGTTCGGTCTAGGTCGTTCGTTGGAGGGCAGTATGTGCAATATGAGGGGGAATGTGCGCGTTACATGAATTATATAGTTTACTCCGACCGTCAGACCAATGAAAGCGCACAGGAAACCTCAAGAATGCGGGAACCTTTGTTTTACTATCTGGCGGTGATACTGGTTCATTTGGAGTGTCGACGTCACCTGTCATTTGGGATCGCTCCGACTGTCAAGTTAAAAACTGGATGAGGATGTGGTGTGGTAGGGAAGGGTTTGAGGGGAAAATGGGGAAAGTGTCAAAGCGCGCGCGCGCGGGGGGGGGGATGGTGGACTTCATGGAGCGATGCGGGAAATGAGAGAGGGACGGAATAGTAGGGGCTGAATAAAACTGGGCATATCTACTTAGCCTCCTGGCAGGACGGCCAAAGGGTCAAGCCTGAGTTGATTGGCACTCGTTTCCGCGTTAGATGTGGGGATCGCGCCTGTTCTTCCTCCCGTCAAGTTTGACCATTGGCCGGTGCAGTTCTTGGCATCTAGCCTGACGCTTATCCTTATTCGTGGGAGTTTCGAAAGCCTGTGCTGAGGCAGGGGGAGATGGGGTACGCAGGGTGTCATCGATTTGTTCCCGTTCGCCTGCGACCACGTCCAGCCTGCGTATTAATTCCAACGGCGGCCCTGAGTGAAGAGTAGGCAACCTTTCGCCAAAGGTTTCGTCTTCCGGATCCAGGAACTCGAGCCTCCAATGCGCTTTCTCTCCTTTGATCCTCCTGCCCTGGAATACACGGAACGCAGCGTATGCTTCCTCTTCGGAGCCGAAATCCACAACTCCGAAGGCAGATTCGTAGACGATGACGCCATCGTGAAGCCTAGACCGGAAGTATCGCTCTGCAGTAGATCCAAAGGGCCCAAAAACATCCCTGAGAGTACGGTAATCAACAGGCTGGTTAGGAAGGAGGTAGTGAGTGGATCTGGATTGTGTGAGATTATCGACTGCCAGCCGCGTTGACTGGAAGAAGGAATCCTTGTCCATCGGCCGGATAAATCGACGGAAAGTCGAATAGCCACAGCAGAAATTGAAACCGTCCCAAGAGTCGGGGGTGAAAGTGTGGTTGGCAAGTTTACAGCAGTCTGCGAGTTGTGGAACGACGATGGAACTGTGCGGTCGCCGGGCCATGTTACCGGTAGGAGTCGGTGGGGTGTTAGATTGTAGTTTTTTTTATTTCTGTGGCGGTCCCTGCTGGTACAACTCAGCCCAATGTACGAACGACTATCTACGAATAAGGGGCACTTACGGGAGGGGGCGGACCCCAAGTTCAATTTGGTGAGACAATCAATGAGAGGTCCTGATGAGCCTCGGAGTTGAGCTTTTCTAATAACTAGTGACGCGCATACGGGACTCACTGATAGGATCTCCGTGTGACTTGGCAGGGCATCTGGGAATGGTACCTCGTTGCGATATCATCACTTCGAGGGTAATATACTCTTCATCTTCGTCGCGGTCTGTTCCTGGCGTGTTGGGGATGAGGGGCCCGAAACCTGAAAGTGGTGTTACAGCTGTGAAAGTCGACAACCGGTTCAAGACGCACTCGATTCGGAGGAAGATGAACACGGAGGTCGATCTCGAAAATTTGACGCTGGATCTCCGCCAACAGCTGGACACTCGACATCTGGATCGGTATCAGGAATCTTTGGTAGATGAACGAGCTGTGTGGTACCACCTGTTTCTTCCCCTTCGGAAGGCAAGTCCTCCAGGGATGAAATCGAGACACCTGAACCGGAGTCTAGATGCGACGGTAAGATAGTGGCTGAGAGGTATGGATCATTGGGAAACTGTACCTTGGAAGGATTCCTCCGACGAGAGATCGAGGAACGAGTTTTGACCTGCTGCTGGAGGGTGAGTTCCGCGTCTAGACCAGACCTCGTCCACACACCTTCTACACCGGGGTGGAGCATACGACGGTAAAGAGAGGGAGGTGATGGAGGAGTACGACTGGGCGGGGTTGGGGAAAGCGTTTGCGGGGCATCGGAGGCGGGACTGGGTGATGTCGTACGAGTGGCGATGTAAGCGGTGAGAAAAGTGAGGCATAGCGTGTTGCATATGTTGATAAAATGGAAGCCGGGGGTGTCTTGGGTATTGAGGGAGAGGATAACGATGGTGAGACAAAAGAGTGAGGTAGGATTGGAGACCGAGAACGTCATTAGGGGCAACCGTGGAAAGTGGTATATCGTGGGGTCACTCAGAGGGTGGTGTAGTCGCACGACGAGGAGCCCCCGTACTTATATCCCTTGCAAAGATGAACATCATCACGAGGTTTATGAACCAGATTCCCCAGAAGGATGTGACGTTTTTCATCACTCGGACACATGACCGGCCCTAAGTCCCGACAACAGAGCAGCATCTATACGCCGCAGAAATACCACCAGCTTTTCGAGCGTCCGAGTCCGAGCGGGAGCAAATTAGCCATGAGCACGGTGGATATTCCAATTTCTGACCATGGAGGCAGAGGTCGAGTCGATCACTGGCCACGTGGGAAATCGCGACGCGTAATCTCATCTCTCAACTCAACCCAACCCTCCCCATCATGGCCGACGTAAAGAAACAGGAGAAGGACTACACGAAGGAGGTCGACCAACTGATTCCTGAGGCAGAATCCGTCGCACGAGTGAGTTTTGGCCGGCCGTTGAGCCTCGGAGTTGCTCTCTGATCGTAGATCGGGCCATTGGTCTGACCGTTATTCGCGCAGTCAGGGAAGCTTCAGGAAAGCCTGGACAAACTTTTCGCGCTAGAGAAGCAAACACGAAACGTATGCACTATCCTTTTGGGTTTTGGCCCCCCATTGGATTCGAAACCTGACGCTTGGCGAGTAGTCTTCGGACTTGTCCTCTACCACAAGACTCGTCAAGACCGTCTGCCAACTGACCTACGATGCTCGGGACTACGTATTACTCAATTCAAGCATTAACATCCTCAGCAAGAAGCATGGCCAACTAAAAGGAGCTGTCCAAGCGATGGTCGAACTCTCGATCGAATGGCTGGACGAGATCAAACAACGAGATGGCATCGAGACGTGGTTAGAACTCGTAGAGACACTACGAGTTGTGACCGAGGGCAAGGTGCGTCGACCTGTATTTTTGCTATATTCCGAGCATTCTGAACACAGATACGCATAGATCTTCCTGGAAACCCCACGAGCCCGTGTGACACTCCTCCTCTCGAAATACCATGAACAGCTCGCCAATTCACCCAACGCAAAAACTCCAAAGGAGTCTCTGCAGACTGCCTCGGATCTCCTTTCCGACCTACAAGTCGAGACTTACTCGTCGATGGAACGGAAAGAGAAGACAGAGTTCATTCTCGAGCAGATGCGGTTGTTGATCGCCGTGGCTCAGATGAAGGACGAGAGTGCCGCTAAGGATGGAAAAGATTCATTGGCTGATGGCGACCCAGAGTGGACAAGGGTCAGGGTAGGAAGCAGGAAGATAAACGAAGAGTTCCTGAAGGATCCTGAAAACAAGGTACGTTCCCTCTCTTGTTATGAGAACTGTTGGAGTATTGAACGCGGTGAAGGAATTGAAACTCCGGTACTATGATATGTTAATCCAACACGCGTTGCACTCGAGTGCTTATCTCGATGTGGCCAAATATTATCACAAGATATGGGAGACTCCCTCCGTGAAGGAGGATGAGAGTGGCAAGGGCCGGGTGGTACGCTTCAAGTTCACGATTCACTCTCGCGTCGTTAACTTGCAATTCCAAGGCTTTGGAACATATTGTGTACTACGTCGTCCTTGCCCCACACGATAACGAACAATCCGATATGCTCCACCGGTTGTACAACGATCCAGCTCTACCGAAACTGGAACTTCACTAGTGGGTGGACCGCTTTTGACGGCATTCATCCTCGCTGACACCTTTTGTCCCCAGCAACCTGGCGAAGTGCTTCGTTACCAAAGAACTAATGAGGTGGCCCGGCATCGAGTCACTATATGGGCCCCATCTGCGCCCGGCAACAATATTCACCAGTGACAAGATCTGGGAAGACCTCCACACTCGTGTGATTGAGCACGTACGTTCTTCCTCTCCCCTACCCATCCAACAGTCCCTCACGTTCTCATTCTGCCTTTCCAGAACATCCGAGTCATCGCTGAATACTACACCCGAATTACCCTCCCACGTCTCACCTCACTCCTCGATCTTACCCCTCAGCAAGCTGAAGAAGTCCTCTCACGGCTGGTCGTGTCGGGTACCGTCTGGGCACGAATAGACCGACCGGCTGGGATCATAAACTTCCGGCAATCGAGGAGCGCGGAGGACGCGATGAACGATTGGAGTTCGGACATGCAGAAGTTGTTGAGTTTGGTGGAGAAAGCGTGGATGGGGGTGAACGCTGCTCAAGCGGCGGTGGGGAAGACAAAGGCATAGGAGACAACGATGTTGAGCACGCGTTTATATCCTTTGGTATACAAAACAGAGAACTTGTAATGCTATCTGGCCAAGTGTACTCGCTGGTCAAACGGCGACCACCTTCCCGTTAGTGTGGCCGGCCTAGCTACTGTCAAGTAAGATCGATGATCTCAGGGGTTGACGGTAGGCCCGTCGATTCTCTCTCGACCTTGATCTTAGGCTGAGGAGAATCAATCTCACTTCCAATTCTTGGGGTCGGGAAGCTGGCTTTCCCCCCTTGAACTCCATCTATCTCCTCCTTGAGCTTGGATATCTGCGCTTCCAGTTCCTTCTTCGCCGCCTAGGGTACAAATCAGCGGAGGGAATTGATTCAAGTTGGGCGGACACACCTCGAGTTCTTTTAGTTTGTCAAACTTGCCCTCCCTTACTTCCTCTTTCAGCCCCTTCGCTGAATTAACCTCCTCTAGCTTCACGTTCGTCAAACCACCATCTTCTGTTTTCATCCCAGACCCTGAACCACCCTCTGCAGAAGGTCGATGGACGGAATACGCTGCAATGGTCACCGGCTGGGCCTCGCCATCAATGGTGAACGCAAAGTTCCCAGAACGCCTGGGGATTTTCCGTGGTCGTTCAGGGGTGACGGAGTCGGACGGAGGAGGTTGCAGCTCTTCTTGCCATGTTTGCTGCGGGGTGCGGGGCGCCTTCTCCCCAGGCCGAATTCTTGGTTCCTCCCCGGCGTAATTCGGCGGTGTTGGGGAGTGGGGATGATTTGGCGATCCAGCAGTGGGTATCGCTCTCACTCCACTTGTTGGAAACTCGTTGGCATGGATCTCCTCCTCTGCGGGCTCAGGTTTTGGCAGAGGTTCCACTCCCAAATCTCCCTCCGGTTCCAGCTCACCACTTCGGCGACGACGCTTGCGGATGAGACCTTCTGCTTGGAGCCAGCCCTCTGCACGGCATTTGAACACAAAGTTTATGGTCTCGCCTTCCGATTCATCGCCACAGAAGTACGCCCCCGTGCACTCCTCCGAAAATCCCTCCAGCCTATTGATGAACATAAATGTAGTGCCAAACCATGTTGCTCAAAACTCACCCCAAACCTGCGCAGTGTACCCCTGGCATCTTGTCTTTCTCGTTCACTTTGACTGGCCCAAGACCCGACACGGATGACCTAGGGGCTTCCTCAACCCGCTCACACCCGGTCATAAATGCCAGTCGTACCCGAATTGCTCCAATAAGATCTGGGTCCATAGAACTTGGGGTTTCCCCATCTGAGAGATGTGATCAGTTACAAACATCACCCTTCAAACCTTCTGGGACGGACCAATAAGCTCAGGCTTCGAAAATACATACTTGTAGAACTTTCCCCCCCGCCTGGAGCCATAAATCTTCCCGGTTACCTTTTTTGCCCAGGGTGCAGGATCACGTGGCATTCGTCCAGGTCCATCGATGATGCCACCAAAGTACACATCCACCACCAATTCTGTGCTAGGGGGGCCATGGTTCAGATTACGACTGTACTCGATTGAGAACTCCTGTTTCGCAGTGGTCCTTGTTAAGTTTGCTTTGGGACTACCCGTAAACCACATCCCCGCGCTTACTTTCCCAGGCTCACTTGCAATATAGCAACTTGCATTCTTGCCATCCTCAGTCAGAGTTGTGTCGATCTCTCGCATCACTACACTGTTGCACTTGATGGTGACTCGACAGCCACCAAGTTTCATGGTGCGGAGAGGCGCGACTGAGGGAGATTGGGGAGGGCACGTTTGGCGATCAAGTGTGATCGCTGTCGTGTGGAAGGGCTTGACCAAATTTTTCCACGGGGAGAGCGCGCATACATTAAATTCGAAGTAGCATACGGGCTATAAAGTGGAATCAGGTAATTACAGGATGTCCATAACCTTGGAGTGGGTATTGGTTAAACTACGGAGGCACGCGCAAGAGCGGGGAGGGCGGGTGTGGTGCTGAGGCACTCATGCGGAGCCCATGTTCGTTCAATGCGGTTGCGGTCTCGAACTTCCCGCCCTGGCCGCCTCTTCAAATGCTTGTAGTCGACTCCGTTCCTTTTGAAGCCAGGAGAGTGCCTGAAAGTCTTCAGCGTTTCCCGGGCGACTTGACAACTTCCGGTAGAGCTCGTCAATCCTGGAAGGTATAGAGCGGTTTATAAAGTGAGAATAAAACCGCACGGGAAGCGTCTCTTACTTTTCAACCCCGCCTTTTGGGATGGGACAATCGCGTAATTTGTGCTTCGGCCCACCGCATAACGGACACTGACTGTCTCCGGTGGTGGCAATGGTGGAGAACGATGATATTTTCGCCTTCTTCACCTGCCATAGTGGATCTGTGGAAGACAACGATCCGGGTCTGTTCGAGCCGCTTGCCATTGCGGGAAGTGCGGGGATCGTCGGGATTGTCGAAGTCAAGGTGTTGACCAAGTCTTCGCGGTTTGGAACCAAATTATTCCACGGTTGGGATAAATCCATCTGCGTCGCCGTGATGTTGTGGAACTTCCGAGGCTTCCGAGGCTTCCTAGCCTTCTTCACGGGTTGAGTCGTGTTCTCGCCCTGGTCTGGCTCGTGCGGTTTCTTGCGTTTCTGTGGCTTATCGGCGAGGTACACGGGCTGGCCCTTTATTATGTCGAGCTTTCCCATTTTCGAGAGCGTCTCGTCGATAACTTGGATGGCCGCGCGCTACACGGCTGATAAGTACATGGGCAGTCCTTGGTCAGTCCACTCACGCGAATCTCGATGGGTTCGGTTCCTTCGTTAGTGACCTCCATCAACATTTCCCTGTACTCTGCAAGATTATCGGGGGTCTGGACCATGTGACATGCCTTCGGCTCGTGAATGGTTCCGCACAGCCCGCAATAGTTTTCGTCAAGTTTCTCCGTAAAATCCTGTGCCAGAGTAGAAGTGAGACCGCGCTGCTTTGCCCTTTTGGCCACGCCAGTTGGAAGTTCGTCGGGAACTACTGAGCTGATATCAGTTCCGCTCTCGCTTCCACCATCGGAAGAGTGGATGGAGGCGGTATAGTCATCGCGATCTAAGAGCTTTTTCTTTCCCCTCCGTTTCTTGAGTTTCTCCGGGCTGCCCTCGGCGCTCGAACCATCATCTCCGATGTCAACGTCAAGCTTTGGCTGTGTCCCTCATGAGCCCATCACCAACAGTAGGGGAGCAAACACTAACCTTGGGTAGGAACGAAGGTGCTGCTTTCCGCTTTGCTCCCCGGCCAGTCACCTCCTGGGCATGGACCTTGCCTCGTTCTGCCTCGAGCTTCGCAAGGACCTGAGCCCACGAATCGTTGACTTCACCCGTGTGTTCTGAAGTCACGTCGCTCATCTCCGTCAGTGCCTCCTTGTCAGCAGCCCAGACTTTAGCAAACGAGAACGCCGAGTTTTGATTCTGGCCCGTCTCCTCGAGCTGGTCTCCTTCCTTCTCGGTCTTCTCGATCAGAGATTGGACGTCGGCCTCAGAATCTACGATGATTTCAGCCTCGAAAAGAACCTGCTGCAGCACCGCCACGCACAAGTAATCCCACGATCCGTGTCTCCATCCTGGAATAGTTGCTGCGCCCCGAAGGTCAAAATCGATTGAACATCTTCACCCAGCTCGTCGTCCATCTTTTGCACAATGACGTGATCAAGGGCTAGCTTCTTTTTCCCAACCTGCACGATACGGTCTGGAATTATCATATTAGTGGGCGGTGTTGCGGGGTCGGGGTTTCATTGGCTGACCTTCTGCCGAATTCTTGACCATGAGCTTGAACACCAGACATGTTTTCTTTTGTCCATATCGATGTGCTCGAGCGATGGCCTGCCAATGGTCAGAATGGTTGCAAAAATCGGATACCTGGAGGAACACACCTGGAGGTCCTGGAGAAGAGTGGGGTCAGTGGGTAGTGGACTCGCGGATACAGTAGATCTACCTGATGTGGGTTGAAATCTGGGTCGAAGATGATGACGGTATCCGCGGTGTAGAGGTTGATACCAACGCCGCCAGCCCTCGTGGTCAAAAGGTATATGAAGACGTCTGAGCCGGGTTTATTGAATTCGTCGATGCCTTTTTGGCGGAGCGCGCTCGGCGTGTCACCGTCCTACGAGAGGTCGTCAGAAATCTCCAGGATCAGCCAGCGCCATTCCTTACCAGCCTAAGGTGCTTGATCCCCTCCCCATCCAAGAAATCCTCAACAATATCAAGAACAAGTTTGAACTACGTTCGGCGCGTGAGTGGTCTGCTCTTGTCGGCTTTTGGCGAACACACCTGACTGAATAAGAGGACGCGATGCCCCCTTTCCTTGAGCTTAGGCAGCATCATTCTGAGCAAGATTAATTTCGCGCTCGCTGAAACCAACTTTTCGTGAACTTCGGTGGGAGCCAAGTCCTTCGGTTCAATCCCTTCGTTCACGAGGTATGGATGCTGCAAACACCTAGGTAACGAGTTGAGAGACCGCCTGCGGCGAACTGACGAATATCTCACTTCCGCAGTTGCATCAACATGTTGTTCAAGTTCGTCTTCGTGATGTTATTCTTCCCTGATCTCGTCCCGATAGTTGGTTGGCTCAAAATTTTGAGAACGTCTAAATTCTGGCTAAGGATGGAGCGATAAATCTCCTTCTGTAGTGGTGACATCGAGACGGGAACAATAACTTCGTTCTTCAACAGAAGATTCGGTTCAGCGTATGCCAATACCGAAAGCGGTAAATAGTGTACCTTCGGGGGGAGTTGTAGGACCTCCGTCTTGATTCTGCGCAAGAAATAGGGGCGGAGTCGCGTGTGGAGGGTTTTGACAAGTTCCTCCGTGAGTTCTTCGTACTGCTTCTCGAGGGCCTTCAAGTCCCCCCACTGGTCGGGATCCAAGAAATTCAGGAGGTTGAACAACTCCCTGATATTGTTATTCAGCGGCGTCTGCGAAAACAAGTCAGTAGGTCAAACATAATAGGCCTACGGGGTGTCGAACTTACCCCCGTCATGATAATGCGGTGGATCGAATGGAGTTCGGAGAGTTTCTTGAAGATCAAGCTGCTGTCACTCTTGACTGAAACGACAAGTTGAGAGATCAAAATTCGTGGGAATAGCCCAACAACACATACGTCTCTGGCCTTCATCGACGATCAGGGCTTCCCATCGCGGGACTTGTTTGAAGACAGGAGCGAAGTCACGCGAATTCGTGATCGTCTCGTAGGTGGTGATGAGAACGTGGTACTTCAGCTTTGTATACCCGGTATCCGTCTCATCATGCGTTAGTTCGTACCGCCGGACAATCTCACGACTCTTGGCTTCGCCGTAGTAGGAGACCACTCGTAAACATGGAGCCCATCGTTCGAATTCTCGGACCCAGGACGTGATCGTCGAGTTTGGGACGACGACGAGACAAGGCGCAGCTTTCTTCTTCCCGATAATGAGACCGACAAACGTAACGATCTGGATAGTCTTGCCTCTAAGGAGTGGAGGTTAGGCGTACATCATGGATGTACCTTGTAGACTCACAGCCCCATCTCATCTGCGAGAATACAATGTTGATGATCCCACCAATTGTGGAGGAGCCACTTCAACCCCTCGACCTTGTAAAATATTCAGAATCTGATGTACACAGTACACACGGTGAGACAAACCTGGAAAGGCATGAGCTTCAGGTCTGAGCTCTGACCGAGATCCGGGGTTCCATTGACGGCGATGGGACATTCCCCTTTCTCTCGGTCATCAAACTCCCTCGCATCTTGCTTGTTACGCCTAGGAATCAAAACGCTCCTCGAGGCGAGGAACCGCTTCAGGGCATTCTGAAATGATTGATATCCGAACTCGCCGGGCTGAGGTGGGGTGTCCCAGGAGCCTACGTATGTCAGGACATTAACCCGCGTGACACCAGCAACAGAATACTCACAGTCTTCGTATCCAAGATCATTCCACTTGAAGAAAGCATAAGCGACATGACGGGTATCCTTCTCGCTCATGTCTCTCTTGGTCGCTCTCTCCCACGAGTCAAGGCTCAAGACGTAGTCGTCGCTCGGTTGTTCGCCAAACTCAAATGCTATTTTGCGTTGGTGTTCCATTGCTTCGTCGTCAACCTTTTTTTTCGGTCGCCAAAGAAGAATGTCAAGGACACGGTCGACGGTCTTCCACGCAGGGGGGATCCTCAGGTGGGCATCCGGCATCGCCTCCGCTGGCCCGTCGTTTGTGGAGGGTAGGGGCGTATCCTCAATAACGTCGCCGAAAGTGACTGGGGGAGCGCTGTCTCTGGTGCCTCCAACAGACTCGGGAGGCTCGGGATCCCGGTCTTCCTCGGTTATTGCGTGATCCATGAGCGTAACCTTTGAACCGGTCCCAAGGGTGAAATGTCTCAGCATTTGACCGTGAGTCGCCAGGATCCACATATGAGGGACCCAGGTGACTCTCCTGTAGCTCCTGTCCTTCCATTTGACAAGGTATTCGCGCGGAAGAGCATCCCTGTAATTTGGTTTATTCGACTGAGGAGCGTCTTTGGGGAATGGCCTCCAAGCGATGATCTTCTCGACCTTGTAGGTGAACGAAGCGCAATCTCCACAAAGCCAATCCTCCGAGTAGTGCTTCGCGAGGGATACCACATCCCAATCACTCCCATCGGAATGGTCAGGAGGGGGGAGGTGTTCGTAGTGAGATAGTCGCTTGCAGGTAACACAACGGAAGAAGAGTTCCTTCGGGATTTCGAGGTCCTGACGAGGTTGCGTTTCCTCCATCGTAACGTCCCCGTCGGCGTTCTTGCTATCCTGCGACCTGAGGCGAGGGTCGGGTTCGAGGGCGACTTCCCCACATCCAATACACGAACCACCTTTCATACAAGCTGTACAGATGAACTCCGTAGTTTCATAGGAGCCAAGTTCTGCCCGACGAGAGGGTCTACGAGCATTCTCTGGACGCGTTCCATCGGGATTGAGAGGATATTTTCGTTCGAACTCTTCCAGGTCTCTTTCCAATGCCGCTCTGCGGATCTCACTGCGTTGTTCCATGTTGACACACTTCCAGTGCATAGCGACAGGGCACTTCAGGCTGCAAAAAGTCGATTCAGGGGACGCGAAAACAAAGAAGGGTATGGGTACTCACCATCGGATCCATCCACCTAGGCTTTCCAAATCATCCCTTTCTTCCTCATCCTCGTCGTTGCTGTCGCTGGACTTTTTATTCCTGTTTCGCCGGTCCAGCTTCTTCAGTAATATATGCGATGGAGGGTGATGACACTTTTCGCATTCGCCACGGTGAGCTCGCAGTGGCAAAGTCTCGTCGTCGGATTGGTCATCCAGCTCGAGGTCGGCTACCTCGCGGAAGTGGCCATATGCGGGGCGGGAGGCCTTGGCACGCGCCTTCTTCTTTTTCTTCGGAGCTGAAAGGGCATCTTCAGATCCATCCGGTTCCTCATCCTCGTATTCGTCATCGTCCTGGTAAGACTTCGTGTTTCGCGTTGATCGGGTAGAACGGCGAGCGGTGATGATTTCGTCATCGCTGTCGCTGGATTGCGCGCGTTTCCGAAGTCTGCGCTTTGGTGGTGCCTTTGCAGGGCTGAATGGAAGTCGCCTTGCGGACCGTAGCTGGCGAGCACGAGTGGGGGGGACAAAGTCGTCGAGGTCAGACTCTGATTCATCAAGCTGGTCAGAGTCCTCGAGTTCATCCGATTCCTCGAGCTGGTCCACTTCCTCAGAGTCTTCGGATGCATATTCGTCTCCGGAAGATCTGCTTGACTCCTTGGGGCGTGGACGAGAAAGCGGGTGAACCGACGCGCCGTAAGGATCGAAGTCCTCGAGGAGTCTCTTCTTTTTCCGCCATCCTGGGTGAACGTTATTAATCCAGGTCGACACGGAGGAGAGTTGCGCTCAAGCGACGTACGAAATTGATCCAATAGATCTCGATACTCCTCTCTGACGACTTTCGCGTTGATCTAAACCCTCAACGGGTCAGTGAACAAGCCCAAAGTGGTTGGATCATTCGTCGGGAGAACATACTTTGTGGTATTTGCCATCGCCGAGAAGCACGTAGTAGAACTCATTTGAACCCTCGGCATACTCTGCCACAATGTCAAGGAGGTTGAGGTGGAACTCTTCGTAGCTCCTCTCCTCTGCGGTTGCACGACGGAGCTCGACCCAAAAGTTGTGTTCCGGCATCCGATTGAGAGGTTCTGGTGTAGGGGTTCTACTCGGTGGGACGGTCAGGGGCGATTCTGCCACTCTGGCAGGGGAAGAGGGGCCAACCTCGGACACGTTGTCCAGAGGCATGCTGACGGTCGGCGTTGTGAAAGGACGGAGGTGAACGCGACCAGTCACGGAGACTGTCACGTGTGTCATTTTGTTGGACGCGTCGCGGCGGTAATAAACGATAAGCTAAAGTCTGGCGCTCCGGGTAAATACATATTAACGATTTGTCTGCCTTTCACAGGAATCCACCCTCCTGCAGCCAAGCGAACGACTGATCTGCAACGGTTTTGCCGTGATCTTCAGTACCAAACGGAATGTCAGCCGTGTATGAAGTTCTACAAGTAAAACGCCAGACTCACTAATACAGAATGCATGGGGGATGTCTGCCTCACCGTGAACGATGCGCACCGCTTTGTGGTCAGGATGGAAAGCCCCGATGATTTCCTCTCGGCTGTCTCCAACCCAATCATCGTGCTCGGCGAAGTACAACCAGAGTTTGTGCTGATGCTCATCTATCAATCCCTCATCGAGCTCCGTGATCATTCTCATTTCTTCGTCTGCCAACGTCAGGCATGCGTATACTGCAGTGGGCGATCGTATCAAGTCTCGCAGGACGTCGATCTGTGGTGCTGGCCAGGTGCGGTAGATTAACGTATACACGAAATGGGGTAGGATTCGTAACAGGGGAGAGAGCAGAGCAGCGGCGAAGGGTATCGGCGGGCGGAAGAAATACTGGTGTCGCAGAATGAGTTGCGCTGTAGAGTTTGGCTCCTTTTTGAAGCACTCACAGACAACTTCCTGCCGTTTGGCGTCGCTACCATGTTACATAGCGAAGGGAAGAGCAGGAAGGCGCCAGAAACCTCTTCTGGGCGAGCTTTCAGTATCTATGAGAACCTCAACATCATGTAGCAAGGAACAATCCCACGGAAGCGTACCTGCAAACACAACCACCCGCCTAGGCTATGTCCGATAAGGATGACATTTTTCGGTTGCAAGGTTTGTTTGACAGCGTCGAGCGCCTCGATGGCACTCTTTAGCTGCGCTGGAAGGCCAACTGAACCAGGGTTGGTGAAAACCGACTGATCGACGACTTTAGGCATATGCCCCAAGAGCGAGTGTGCAAGAATCGCAAGGTTTGGACTTCTGGAGCGCAACTCGGATAGATACTCTGTGTAGAATGCCGCGAGTCCTGGATTTCCAGGAACGAAAAGAATGACCGTGGACTCGGCCAGCGGTACGGCTGGGTGCCACCAGATCGAATGCGCAGAGCCAAGTCCATCGGAGTGCGTGAATACAGCCTCTGTATACACCCCGTCGTCTCCCGCAGAAGGGTCTATCTTTCGTAAGAAAGGAGGCAACATCGAAGACCTGGCGTCCATCACGTGTTGGTGTGTCCGCTCGGGACCCTCAAACCGACCCCGCGACGAGCGCCGGCGTCCAGACGAAATGGGAGTGGTTCAGGGCTCGGAGTCCCAACACACCTGTAGAGGGTTGGGTGCTCTGGGACGACAGGCACTCAATTCAATACCATGGTTGACTTGTCTTTTAGAATCCGCACTGACCCCGGCGGTCGTCGCCGGTCGGAGTTACAAATGCAGGCAGCGCCGGTCGCTGAGGGAGCAGGGAATTCGAAGGCTGGTGACTACAGATTTTATCTTAAAACGAACGCTGGCCAGCTCCGACCCTGGGAACCTCCGGGCAGCTCTACAAAACATACCGGTACCCGCTCCAATTGTCTCCTTTTTCTCTCTTTGCATCCTCGACAGTTGCGAACCTTCCATTGAGCCTTGCTAGCCTCTCGACGGTCTCGAGATCGCCTACGTCACGGAAACGAGATGGTCGATGACGGGCACAGAGTCAGCAGCAGATGGACATACCACTGTCGTTGACACCATCAATTATTTCTTCCCTCATCCCTCGATCACGTCGAGCGTTTTCGGTCCTCAACGTGAAGTAGTACACCAGGGAAGTTAGTACACCTAACCCGATGTAAACTAGAACGATTCCGTGACCCAAAGTGTACCATGGTTTGTCCCTAGCACGGTACTGTAGCGAGTCACTCGTGAGACGGATGATATTGTTAGGAGAATTTAAACATACCACGTTCGAGCTGACGGCACCGTTGAGGTTACCACTACACCAGGAAAATCGTCAGCCCAGGCGCAGATCATAAAATGAGAATACAGACGCACAAACTGATGGTCATCGCGAGGGACACACTACGTTTATAGGATCCTTCCACGTTGTTTGAGACCCATGCACTGGGACAGTCAGGCGAGGGTAATCATCGAGCCGAAAAGGACCTACATAGTATTGGCTGCGGACGGGACCATACATCAGACGTGCCAGGCGGAGGTATTGAAAAACTCACGAATGACTGGGTAAATCCCGCTGGGAACAGTGGTGGACAGATCAGCCGACGCCCGCTATGAAATTCGCATACTCACCATGCGGCAAGGTACACGGCGAAGTATGATAATGCAGGGGTCCTGGATGAAACCAAGATGATGTACCCAGCACCGGCTGCCTAACCTCAGGTCGTGCCTCCCGTCCCACTTTAGATTGTACCCACCTATACAGAGGAAAATACTAGATGGTTTCAACCGACGGGTCATCCTCACGAAAACAAGATGCTTACACGTTGAGAGGACCACGCCGCCCCTTGCGATCACCATAGAATCCAACGGCGCAAGTTACGATACAAGCCACGACGTAAACTGGGACAGTGAGTAGGTTGGCCTGAGTAGCGTGGTATCCAAGCTATAAATAGGTGTGAACATTAGCTCCAGCCCCGAATTAGTAACGGTGGCTGATACCTGGTTGATGATGGTGGGGAGGAACAAAGCGAACGCGTATAGAGGCGCGGCACTTCCGGCGTACATCAACACTAATAGAGAAAAATTTATCAATTAAAGAGCTTGAAAAAGAGAAAGGTCTTGCTCACTCGTGAGATAGCTCTTCCAGTCAGTAAAGCTCTGCCGGATATACATCACCTTAAATTTTTCTCCCGCCGCGCTGTGTTGATCATCACTCTGCAATCTGCGAACGACGAGCGTTCGCTCGGCATCGGTGAGGAATTTGGCACTGTCGGGGAAGTCCTGGATGATCCAGAAAGACAGAAACCCTGCAACGACCGTTGCGAGACCTTCCAAAATAAAGATCCACGCCCAGCCAGGTTTCCCGCCCACTCCATCCATCTTCGAGATTGCGGCCTTTCGGGTAGCCAGGTGAATATAAATTCTCGAAAAAAACCCAGATTCTACGTACTGCGAGCAAACCACCGAATGCACCTGATATCGAGGCCGCGGAGAAGAAAAGTGCCGCGCGTATACCGAACTCCGAACGTTTGTACCAACTACACGAGGGTTGGGTTTGAGATTCGATAGACGATTGGAACGCACCATGAGAGGTAGTAGTTCACCCCTGGAAACAACCCCGCCTCAAATATCCCCAAGAGCAACCTCACACCTGGAGGGGGTGTTATGGAAATACCACACGGCGGATACGATGGGGCTTACCGAGAAGCTGTCCATAGTTTCTCACGAGGCCCTGAACAGTCTGAAAAGATCGTTCAGCAACGCACAGGGTGAGGAAAAGTAGCAGAATCTACCATAATCACACCCCACAACAGCATGAGCAGTGAGAGCCAGATGCTGGGGCGCAACCTTTTGAGAAACACGTTGCTCGGGACCTAGTAAAACGCACTCAAAACTCGGTGAACTTCCCCAAGGAGAGAAGAGACGTACTTCAAAGAACGCGTAGGAGAAGTAAAATATCGTTAGGCATAACAGATATTCTTTGTCATTGAGGTGTACGTCAGCTAGCAGATTGTAGAGCTGTCGGAGATTCATGTCAGAGTTGACTTAAAGCAAAGGGGCGGATCAATGTACCTTGGCATTCCCGATGCTCGTACGATCCAGGAAACTCAAAAGGTATAAGAAGGACAACCAAGGCAAGAGTCGCCAGTCTATCGTTCGAATGAGCTTGGCTTCGTCGACGCCCGAAACGTCTACGTGAGGGTTGTAGACGGCAGTTACGCCCTTCTCGCCATACTCCGACAGAACTTCCCTCTGTTCAATGTCCTGCGGCTCCTTGCGCTCGGAGGTGGACATGTCGTCAGAGGGGGGGAAGGAAAACAAACGGACTGGAAGAGGTCTTCTTTCAATTCGGAAGCGGGTTTTGACCGCAGAAGTTGCCCCACTACCCCATTCAAGTTCGAGGGTTTAATTCGGCAGGTGGTCGGAACAGCTGACTCTGCCGGATCCGACAATGGGATGGAGTTTTTCGCAGGATAAGAAGCAGGAATGATCATGATGGTGGTGCTTCCACCGTCCTGCCGGTCCGGGTCAAAGAGTCGTCATTGACGCCGATTTGTTTAACAGGTCTATCCCTTGGGATGGTGCCCGAAGCGGGATCATGGCCCGAGTGTAGAACCATGGGCGCGCAGCATACGCGACGGAAATTCTAGGAGCGTGTTCCTCATTCCGCACTCCGAGCGCCTCGGGTTCAAGGAGAGGTTGCGATCGGGAAATGAGGAAGCTGACATTTTCCTCACCTCGGATTGATGCCAGACGCGAAAGTCAGGTTATACTGACCAGAGCCTGAACTCATCGACTTGGCCTCCAAGACCTCCCTTCGAAGCGAGGCATGCGGGCGGGTCGAATTCGACTCTCGAGCATGAAGGCGGGTTGCCCGCCAAAAGCGAGTGCGAAGGGTGGGGTTGAACGACTATAGGCGCCAGCCGAGATTCAGGGTTAATTCTTGCGAGAGGAGTCCTATTCTCCAAGACACGAGGTTTGGCCGCCGCCGTGGGATCCTGACCTCCAGTCCCACAGCAAACGTGCAGGTATGCTACCAAAAACTTGTGTCTCTGTCCGCCATTAATTTGTTTCAGCCTTGAAGTCAAAATACGGCAGACCCGTCCCCACGCAGGGTAATTGAATCCCTCGTGGGAGTCGCATGAGGAGGTTGCCGACGTTGACAGGGTGGTGTAGGAAGGGTCTACCCACCCGAAACGTTGCAAAACCGGAATGACATACTCAGGCTGAAGATGCAAAAGCCATCAGGGGCCAGCGATTCGAGGATGCCCGTCTCAGCGGTGAGTGAATATCGGCTTATGGCACTGGGTGAGGCTAGTGGGGTAGCCTAGCCTAACTCGACCCTCCAGTCGACTTTGAACTGAGGTTCCAGCGGAATATGTTGGACAGTCGATCGACATTGGCCGCCCAACCTTGGGCCTTCATCCTCACCCTCGCTCCGTTACGCTCATCATACATCAGCCGTGATCCCCCCTGAGATCATAACACCAGCACCCGAATGTCCCGCCGGTCTCCAGGGCTCGACAGTCGCGAGAACCTGTTGAGATACGGTGTGGAGCTCGTCCTTTCAAACTTCTGCGATTCCACCAGGTCCCAGACGCCAGACCTTAGAACTGCGGAGAGACATGGTCCGCAGATCGGGAGGCCGTAGAGTAATCCTTCGGGTACCAGCCATCACAGAATATTTTATGTACAGATGCGAATACAATCTGATGGCAACCGATAGATGATATCAACACAGCGCGTAGGAAGGCGTGAACGGTAAAGGAGGGCAGGGATACATAAGCACGATATAACGTGACCAGAAAACACCGTCAAAATCGACGGGAAAGGGTGAGGATCCGGGTTGCGGAACGAGTGTACTTATAAGTACATGGTTGGTTGGCGAGATTCACCCGCCCTTTCCCATAGCAAGCATCACTATCACATATATGTTGGCGACGACCACCACAGTCCATATCAGGTACCCAGTAACAGCGACGGTCTTCCCATTGCTGAAATCAACCATCTCGGACGCAGACGAGGACGAGGATTCGACGTCACCCTCAGCTGAACTCCCGATCTTCGGTGTCGCGAACTTGGATACGGGGGATTCGTCTGGATTTTGGGGCGAATCGTCCGCTGTCAGGGTAGGCAAGTCCGGTTCAGGCATTTTGACGCTCATGATCTTCTTGCTCGTGGTCAACCACATCAGTGGGAAAATGACGAACGGCAGGACGATCGAGAGTACGACTTGGGAGGCGATAAGAAGTTGGTCGATCCCAGACCTCCCCATAGCGAGAGCGACGATCATCGCTGGGATCAGGCTTAGCAATCGCGTTAGAACACGCCGGAGGAAGGGCTAATTTGAGTTCAGTATTCGAGAGTTAGCACACAGATGATGAACCACGAACTGAGATTGACCAATTCAAGAAGCCCTCTGAAACAATCTGACCAGCGACGGTCGCAATAATTGTCGAGCTCTGTCCAGAGAACAAGAGCGCGATGGCAAATAGGGCACCCGCGGCTAAAGGGGTCCCGTCAGCCTCCAAAAGTCACTCCTATCGGACGTGCAGCTCACCTTTACCAACATACTGCTTCAATAGGTCATGAGCGTCGAACAGACTCGCGGGATCCTGAGAGTTGGAGCGGTTCTGTCCTTCTCCATAGTAAAACACCGCGCTTGCAACAATTAGAATCCTGAAAACGAAACAATGGGATAAGCAACTCGACGTAAACTTGGAAGTTTTCACCGCTACCCACATTGAGTTGATTACAACGGCAATACCCAGCAGGCTAAGGACAATGTCCACGACCCCGTGGTGGATGTGGGATTTCACAAACAAATAAGAGTTGTTCTCTTTGTCTTCGTGTCTTTGTGGTCTCTCCTTGTGGGTGTCGAGTGCCCTGATCCGGAAGGCTTCGCTCAAGGAAGACTTCACCCGGTTTAGGATACCATTGGGTCTGCGCTGAACATCTGGGAGGGATCCAAGGCTCAAGGCGCACTTGTTGTCGTGCTGCGAAGGTACTGGAGACAATCTGTCTTGCGTAGCCAAGGCCGAACCGATGAAGAGACTATGCGGCATAACTGTCGCGCCAATTATACCGATTGCTAAACCATGGAACGCTCAACATCATCCATTTAGATGAGGAGACAGGGTACTCACAGGTATATAAACTGCCAGCTTGGAAAACCCTCTTTGAGGGAACATATCCCAAGAACGCCTCGCCCCAATCTACATCTATCTTCGTGATAATGACAAACATGCAAATCAAAACAGCAAAAACCTAGGCAAATTGAGCACAAGCACCGTCAGATATCGGAGTGGAAGCCGAGGCGGGCGGCTCGGGGATAGACATACCAGAACAGCGATGAGCCATTCAAACATTTTAACCGGTTGCCGCCGGAGGGGATCGCCGACCAACAGAATGACGAAAACATCGCAAGCGGTGATGAGGACACCTGCCCACAACGGGAGTTTCGGGAATAGCATGACGAGACCCATGGCGGAGCCGAGGAGCTCCGCGAGATCAGTACTTATGATAGCGATCTCCGAGAGGACATAAAGGGGGTAAAGTACCAGCCAACGGTATAACAACTTGTGTTTTGGGCGGTCGTAAAACAACAGACGGCAATGCGAGGCGAGATCTAGAGAGAGGGACAGCCAATCGTCAGCGATGGTCGGGGACAGCCGGGGCGTTCGTGGTTTAGGCTTTTACCTGCTCCGGTGACGCATCCCAATCTACTCGCAAGACTCTAAAGCGCATCGACTGCATGAGATGCTGATTTCGAGAGCTATGAAGGAAGCCGTACCTGAAGCAGAACAGCGAACAGACCCGCCAAGAGGACGACGAAGAGGAGTTTGTATCCGTACTCCGATCCGGCTTGCAAGTCTACTCCCCAGTTCCCACTTGACGACAGAATCAGACAAGAAACACGACAGAACGGAAACAGAGGAAAAGAAACTTACGGGTCGAAATATGCGACCGCGCAGACGAAACCGACTCCGGTGTGTTTGGACAGATGAAGGGTGACGACATCGTAAGCTTTCCTCAGCTTCTTACTCATCTGCCACTTGCTTTGCTTCTCTTCGGCTTGCAGCGGACCGGACATTTCGAGTCGGTGGGAGGAGGGAGGGAAGAGGAGGGGGGGCGAAGAGAGAGGTAGGAATGGTTGACTGGGAACGTACTTATGGGCAACGCCATGGGTTACCAGGGAAGTGGAGAGGGTACAAGACAGTGGTACAATCCACAACAGCGGATCCCTCGCTCAACAACAATTCACACAGAAATCACCGGTCATACTCCGGGCTTTCACCACTACTGTAGCGGCCACGTAGCACAGCCAACAATGCATATTCCGTAGTCTCAAACTAGGGGCACCCGTCGTGCTCGAGATCCCCTATGTCGGGTTGTCCGGAGCGTATTGGCGGAGGCGGCGTTTCCGTTGGGCGGCTGCCTTGGATGGAAATGTGGGTCCAAAACGCAGATGTCGGTTGGGGGCTTGGCTAATCCGATGGAGGGGTAACGTATCGCGACATGTTCTACTATCGTACGTATCAAATAGAAAGCCGATGGGTGATGGATGGCTAACAAAAACAGAACGATAAGCCAACACTACAGCCAACGAACCCACCAGCGGTCATTTCCTCCTTGACATCGATCTCCTTTAATGCCAAGGGATCAGGTGCTCCTCCCAGCAGCTGGACCCTTACGTCCACCCCAACCCCGGAAAGGTTTCGCGAACAGATTCATGCATGACGCTAGAACACCACGCGACCTTCCGACCCGTTCGAGTGGATCCCTCCCCAGAACACTAGGTGGAAGTAACCCTAGTGATTCTGACAAAGCACGGTTTACGGCGTTGCTCTCTCCAGGCCGCACAAAGGGTACCCTGAGCCTCTCCATCCGTCCCCCGTCGCACGCTTGGTACCACAGCTGACAGACCAGCCATCGTTTGCGACACCTCCGACAGGATAAATCGTCCTCCGATAAGAAGCGCTCAGGACGGGAACACGCCAAACATGGGGAAACCATCAAAGTGGGAACAGAAGACATGAAAGAAGACCGACGCTTCAACAGGACATTGGAGCGTGCCGTGACAAACTTTTGGACTGTGATGGGTGAATACGGAGTGGGAGTAGGAGAACCGACGCAACCGCGGGGAGTTGGAGGGATCAAGGTAATCGCGGGCAGAACCTTGGTCGGAACGTCAAGTTCAGAGGGCGATGTTCCCATTGTATACGACTTCGCCCAGTCAGCTGTCAAGCTTCGGGCATCGACGGCTTGGAAATGTCGCTGTTTCGGATCGTCAACGACAGGAATACACAAAACATCACTGGTTATGTGGCCGACCTTGCTTTGGTTGCCGTTTGGTTCATTCAAGGTAGTGCTTGTATCTTGGATAGGCTTGATGATAGTTTGACGACCATACGACCGCAAAGATTTCTACGCACTTGGATGAGAGGTGCTCGTAGTTCTTCTAGCTGCCGAAGACGTACACGGTTACCAGCGTCCCGCGGAGGGTGTGTGTCGCTCAGATCAGAAAAAGACAGTTGTTGGGTTGTGGTGCCAGTAAGGAAGGAGCCTGCCGCCTGCTGTGTCATGTACGAAGTGCCCGGGACGCTCTCGTCCTTGAAACGACACTCCGGTAAGAAGACCACGCCAAGACAGTGTAACGAGAGTAACAGACAGGATGAGGGGTGATGACCATTCCGAGGTAGTGGACAGTTCGCTTCAGGGATGCCGAACTAGGGAGTATAGATCCAACCTTTAGCCAAGATGAGAACATAAAATAGGGAGCACAGCCTTCCAGAGGTCAGTTACGCCCGGAGATGTGGATGGGGGCGAAAGTGCAAACGTTCAGAATTGAAACCAATCGCAACCACGTGAGATCCTGAACCAGAGTACATATTAGTTTCCACGGACGTTGTTACATACAACTAGGAGACGGTCGGTTATAGGTATGTCTATGTGAGTATAATCCAACAGTAAGTTAAGTGATCAAAGGAGAAGGGGTGGGCGTCGGTTCGTCCCTGCCCGAGACGGCCGCTGGGATGGGTATTCTCGCCGGATTCAAGGGAATCCTGGGCGTTTTCAGAACTTCATCCAAATCTGGATTCGGTCTCCATTCTTTCGGTGTCCCCACTTGTACCTGAGACTCCTCCAACAACTCCGCAGTGTCCGAGATGTCCAAGGCCAAGGCCGAGTCCTCCGGGGTGGTCGTAACTGTTGGGGTTGAACGTGGTGCTCTTTGAGGACGAGTCTCGATTGTTCGGCAAATCTCTTCAAACTCAGCCTTTCCTTGGGCCCAGTCTCCAGCCACATCGTTCACGTCATCGTAACACTTGGCCTTTGCAAACTTGTCCTTGAATCCCTTTTCTTCCGCTCGCGTGGACTCGACGTGGTTTCCGCGGAACTGAATCCCGCAGAATTTGGTGTTTGCCCAGTGGTTACCGAGATACTTCGACTACAAGAGCGGTGAGTTCGATGGTCTCGACAGAGGTATGCTCGAGGTACTCACCACGCGAAGATAGGTGGGGATGAGTGTCCGGTGAACATCGACCAATGGTGTAGGGGAGAAACACGAGGGGTTGGCCTCCGCAGCGGTGGCAATCATAACGGAGTGGGCACCTATGAAGGATAGATTGGTTTATGATCACACAGGCTGAAATCGACACCGACCTGTGACCTCTCTTACTCGGTTAGCGTCTTCGTATCCCAAGCAGTCCCCGTTCTCGATGACGGCCACACCCTTCCCCATCTTCTCAACAAACTCCACAATCCCCCTTAACCTCTCAATGGTGGCCTTTTCCGTCTTGCGCATATTCCTCGTCCGACAATGAACGGTCAAAGCAGAGACACCCGTGTCGATAATCCTCTCCACGAGCTTCAGCGTGTCCTCCTGAGTAGGCAACAGCCGAATCTTCGCTGACACGCTGATCTCTGGCGGCATCGCGTTCCTCAGCGCAGTCAAGATCGAGCACAGCAGGTCCGGGTTCGTAAGTAACGCAGCGCCCATACCGCCGGAAGTCGAGAAGGGCTTCGGGCAACCGCAGTTCAGGTCGATACCCGAAACGTCATTCATGACCGCCTTGGCTGCTTTTACGGCGAGTTCTGGGTCTGCGGAACCGATTTGGTAGATGAGGTAGGGTTTCTCGATGGGATGGGTTGACCAAATGGCCCTGGATTTTCCATTGTAGTTCACGACACCAGTCGCAGCTGGGAACAACCGTTAATCATCTTACGAATTAGGATGGGGTGTTGGGGTGGTAGATAGAGCCTGGACGTACGATCGACAACCCGTTCGGCATGGAGGATCGCCTTGTCGACAATCTCCGGACCCCACACGAGAGAGGCACCGTGTTTCAAAGAGAAAAGTCTCGTAGGCACTTCAAAACGCAAAGGAGTGAGCAAACTCCGATGGGGAAACCAACCGAAGTTAAAGACTTACAAGCACCAGACCTGACCATCGGAGCCAACATAATCCCATTCTTGTAATCCTCGCTGGTCAAAGGAGCCTCCAACTTCGGTCTTTTAGCTTCCCTCGGGGACGGAGGAGCGGAAGAAGAGCGCTCGCGTCGAGACATTTTCAAGAGAGATCTGGTGGGCTTGAGAGTGGACTGACTCAGACGGAGGAGAGACCGCATTAGACTGACATTGACTCGGGATTTAGCAAGAGTGGTCCCGGGGTCACGTGGCGTTGACCGGGACGTTTGCCGGGCGGGAGCTTCCACACGCCGGAAGCCGGTAAACAACCAAAGATCCTGGTAAGATTGTAGTCTGGGTGTTACATTTACAAACACAGTATCCGAATTGTACACGTAGATCATCACCATCCCTCCCGAGTTACGACGTATCTCGGGTACGAGACCGAAACTTCGATAGGAATTCATGGCTCTTCTTCTCACGCCATTCACAGCTGGTGCGGAACTCACAGGTACTGTTGACGAACACATCAGCGAAAAGTTGTACAGTGAGGGGACGGCAGGGCGTACTTGCACCTTCCAGTATCCTCCAACTCGACACCCTCAGGTTGACGGACCCCATGCCACCATTCGAGAGATTTTCCCAAGCGCGAATCCAGAGCTGCATCATCCATCGTGAACGAGGTGGATCCAATAAGCTCGGAGCCTCGACCATCCTCTTTCTCCACGAGCTTGTCAGGGTTTGTGTCTGGCTCGTCAGGGTCTGATTCCGCGCTCCTCTTCGAGGGTGAGCCTGCCGATCCTGGAGATGCTTGTTCTGGGACCGGGCTCCCCGCGGCCTGCGCGTCCCGTAGGCTCTCGGCGATAGCATGTGCTAGGGCTGGGTCCTCATGCTCCGCCTGGGCAAGGCTGGCAATAATCGCACGACTGAGCTCGTTTTCTTCCCGAGAGCTCGTCGCTTGTCCTTTCCCATCGATCGTGCGTCGTCGTTTCTTCCGCCTGGAGGTAGCCCGTCGCCGGTAATTCAGGGTTAAAGTGGGATCCACAGAAGTTATTCCAAGAAGCTGGATAGATTTCTTCCAAATATCGACTAGTGTGTTGAGACTAAACTGGGCCCGTTTCGTGTCCCCGTTACCCGCTGTGGAGTCCTTTTGGTCCAGTGTGTCCAGTGTGGATGACGTGGTGTTGGGGGATAGCCCAGTTTGCTCACAAAACCGATCAGAGAATGGTTCGTAAGGGTCTACGCCAACCCGCAGCCAGAAGGCGTCGAAATCCAGATGGTGGGCCTTAAACTCCAGATCAGAGGGGGATTGTACAACGCCAGAAAGGAGCCGGTGGTATAGCATCAACTGTGTACGAGCTTGCGTGGAGTTGCGCTCCGATGGGATGGTGGGGAAGTCTCGCGTCTTCGTATCAGAGACGTGTAAGGACCATTGGACGGCCCCGTCATTAGTAACCGAACTGCCGTCCGTAGGTGTTTGCATGGTTTCGATGGAAATCTCGTCCTGTTGTTGTTAAAGATGAGGTACTCGAAATCAGGATCGCTGCTTACAATAATGCCTAAGACTGAGTGGCCGCAGAGGAATCCAAAAACCGGCATTTCGCGCTGTAAGTTCGTAAGTCGCCCAAAAAAGCGACGAGAAAACGATAGCAGGTGACCCACACAGAACTTGTGCTTTGTCAGATCCAGTAGGCAGTCCAACATGTTGATTAATCTGCAGTCGGAACAGGTTTTGGTGAGGTGGTATATTTGCGGAGTATAACTCTGTTACCGTGTTGCCCAGTACTCTTCAAGGGACCCAACATCTACCCGTACTTGTACAGGGCGAATTTCTCTCTCGAGGCGGCGGTGGACGACCTGTGATGGATTCTGGTTCAGTAGTGGCCCAGGCTATCCTCCAAGCGGGAAACCTACTCGACCCGCTTTCAGGATATTTTCGTTATTGGACGCGATTGAATGAGAAGCGGCTATCGTGTTCCCCTCTCTGGAAACGAACGTCTGCGGACGGTCCTTAAGTTTGAGACCCCATCCTTGTCGTTGCCGGTACTCGTATTGTAACTCACACCTACGCGGTCGGATGAGTTCGATTCGCGCCGTTTCTTTACCAATCTACGCACCATAGAGGGCCTATCAAGTCTGATACCGAGAGAGATTTGCCGCTTCGAAAAGCGTCGTAGGGTGGTTCCAACACGGGAGTAAGGGGAGATACACCTGGAGGTGGCGAGACGGCCTCAGGGCCAGACTGAGGTTCTGGTTCCACCTCGACTGTAACACGCGCCTCGCCTTTGGGCTCCGAGGGTGGGAGTATGGATTCCGGGACGGGCGTACAGAACTCCTCTTCGCAGGTGCGGTCAATGCAAGTGAGATCTTCCTCGGTAAGTTCGAGTTCCCCAAAGTGAGCAAAGTAATCTTCTTCTTCGCCTTCATCTTGCGCCATTTCGCTAAGTATCCCGGTGGAGGCCCTACCGCTTTGGTCAAGGATGGGGGTCAAGGGGGAAGCATGACCGGCTCAAGCTCAGGCTCTGACTGGACTGATCGGTGGCTGTAGTGTCTTTGGGCACAAACGACTTCCATCATGTCTGCCGCACCACCACATCCCGAACAACAGCCCGTCGAGGTACCATCCACAGCCCCTGGAACAGAGCCCGCACCGGAGGAGGAAATTGTATCAGAGACTCTATACATCCAGAACCTCAACGAGAGGATCCAAATCCCAGGTGCGATTACCACGCGATGCCCCTTTGGGGTCGCCCACTTACCAGACCATTTCACTTCGGATTACAGTGCTGAAGGCATCTTTACGCGGTCTCTTCAAATCATACGGGGAAGTCCTCGATGTCGTCGCGCACAAGAACCTGCGGATGCGCGGACAGGCTTTCGTTTCATTCGAGTCCACAGATATCGCGAAGAAGGCGGCAAAAGAGGTTCGAGGGTTCCCCCTGTACTCGAAGCCCATGGTACGCTCTTCCTGCGGTTTTTCTTTTCTGATTGACCAAGCCATCCACCATCCACCAAAGCAAATATCATTTGCAAAGTCTCGGTCAGACACAGTGGTGAAGAAGCTGGATCCTTCGGCATTGGATACTCACAAGGCGAGGCGGTTACAACACAAGAGTATGTCTTCCGTTTTGAACACTGTTTGTGTGGAACCATTCACCCTGGTTTTTTGTACAGAGGATACACGATACACCAATCCTCTGAAACAAAAATTCAAAGCGAAGAGGTTGGCAGCAGAATGTACGGATTATCTCCGGCCTACTTATTCGTCAATCTTTCTCACTGAATCATTTTAGCCGATGCTGGCGCTGCTCCCGTGGCAAGGAGACCAAACGTGCAGATGCCGGACGAATACCTACCGCCGAACAAGATTCTCTTCCTGCAGAACCTTCCGGAGACGGTGACAAAAGACCAACTCAATGGGTTATTCTCTCAGTACCCCAACCTACACGAAGTTCGTCTCGTTCCGTCCAAGAAAGACATTGCCTTCGTCGAATACCTGGACGAAGGGAGTGCTACCGTCGCCAAAGATGCTCTGCACAACTACAAACTGGATGGAGAGAACAAGATCAAGGTAAGACCGTCCACCCAGTCCTCCCGGCCAATAGTCTCAATTCCCTTTCCCAGATTACCTTCGCCAGGAAGTGACATTGTGGGAGTTGTGGGCGTTTGCCTCTCCACTGGCTTGGAATCCTCAACTCGGTGCCCTTGCCAATGCGAAGCGATTTCATGTACT
>Ga0307511_10000531_pt1 | contig 40742 bp, 45 predicted proteins | sample 13_EM_MG_FD_200266 | JGI IMG/M metagenome (GOLD analysis project Ga0307511, IMG submission 200266) | Populus trichocarpa ectomycorrhiza microbial communities from riparian zone in the Pacific Northwest, United States - 13_EM | ecosystem: Host-associated > Plants > Roots > Unclassified | place... | reverse complement strand
GGCGCCGTGTTCTCGGTGGCGATCCTGTTCGCCATCACGGTCGTCGTCGTCACCTGCCCGGACGCGCTCGGGCTGGCCACCCCCGCCGCGATCATGGTCGGCACCGGTCTCGGGGCCAAGCGCGGCGTGCTGTTCAAGAACGCCATGGCAGTGGAGACCTCGGCCCGCGTCCAGGTCGTCGTCATGGACAAGACCGGCACCCTCACCAAGGGCGAGCCTCAGGTCACCGAGGTCATCACCGATGACGTGGAGACCGGCTTCGGTCAGCGCGAGCTGCTGCGGCTGGTGGCGGCGGTGGAGCAGGAGTCGGAGCATCCGTTGGCGGCGGCGATCGTCCGGCACGCCGAGGACAACGACATCCAGCGGGCCACCGCCGGGCGCTTCGAGAACGTGCCGGGGCACGGCGCGATCGCCGAGGTGGACGGGCATCGCGTGGTCGTCGGCAACCGGCGGCTGCTCCAGCGGGAAGGTATCGCCCTCGGCCCGCTGGCCGACCGTCGCGAGAGGCTCGCCGCGACCGGGCACACCGCGATCGTCGCCGCCGTGGACGGGGTCGTCGCCGGGGTGATCGGCGTCGCCGACGAGCCCCGTGACACCTCCGCGGCCGCGATCGCCGCCCTGCATGATCTCGGCGTCGAGGTCGTCATGCTCACCGGCGACAACCAGGCCACCGCCGAACGCATCGCGCGGCAGTTGGGCATCGACACCGTGATCGCCGAGGTGCTGCCCGGCGGCAAGGCCGCCCAGGTCGCCGAACTGCAGGCCGGGGGCCGCACGGTCGCCATGGTCGGCGACGGCGTCAACGACGCCCCCGCGCTGGCGCAGGCCGACCTCGGCATCGCGATCGGCGCCGGCGCCGATGTCGCCATCGAAACCGCCGACGTGGTGCTGATGCGCTCCGACCCGTTCGACGTGCCGACCGCCCTGCGGATCGGCCGTGGCACCCTGCGCAAGATGCGGCAGAACCTCGGCTGGGCCATCGGGTACAACACCATCGCCCTGCCGATCGCCGCCGGCGTGTTCGAGCCCGCGCTCGGGCTCATGCTGCGACCCGAGATCGCCGCGCTGTCGATGTCCGGCTCCAGCCTCATCGTCGCGGTCAACGCCTTGGCCCTCAAAGGACTCCGGCTACCCACCGCGGCTGAGCCCCCACCACGCGTGGGTTCGGCCCAGATGGCGTGAACCGGCCTACGGGCCCCGTACGTAGATGATGGTGTGACCCCGTACGCTATCGGCCCGTGACCGGCAGCAGCCGCCAACGCCAGGCCGTGCGAGGACCCCTCACACGGCTTGTCGCGGTGCTCGCCGTCCTCGCCGGACTCCTGCTGGTGCACCGCCCGCACTGCGCCGACGCCATGGTCGCGAGCTCGGGGACGCACACCGGTGCGGCGTCCGCGTCGTCGGCGACGATGACCGGGGTGGTGAGCTGCCCACCCGACGCGGCCACCGCGCTGGCCGCAGGTCGGTCAGCGGACAGTGTCGTCGATGTGGCGGGCTGCATGGGTGGGCTGCTGGCGGGCTGCCTGGCGTTCATCGTGGCCGCGCTGGTGAGCCTGGTGGGGTTGCGGCTGTCGTGGCGGCAGGTCGCTGTGGTGGCACGGCGACTGCGTCACGCGCCGCGAGTGCCGGTCGTTGTCCTGCGAGCGCCCAGTCTCGCGGAGCTGTGTCTGTTGCGGACCTAGGAGACCTCTGCCCACACCCCGTCCGTTGCGGGTGGGCAGTTGACGTGCACTCCAGCCCGTGGCTGGACTCCTTCGCATCTTCTCCTTCCGCTCCGCAGGAGGCTTTCGTGAATCTGGCACCGATCTTCGTCACTGGTCTGTTCGCCGGTGGCGTGTCGTGCGCGGCGGTGCAGGGTGGTCTGCTGACCGGGTTGATCACCCGGCAGCGCGCCGCCACCGCCGAACCCACCGCCGCCCCACCCCGCGGCGCGAAAGGCCGCATTCGGCCCGACGGCACCGCCAAGTCCCGATCGGTGCAGGCTGAGCCGCGGCGTCACTGGCGTGCCCAGGTCGGTGACGACCTCGCCCCGATCGGCGGATTTCTGGCGGGCAAGCTGATCTCACACGCCCTGATCGGCGCCCTGCTCGGCGCGCTCGGCGGGGCCGTGGAGCTCTCGGTCGGGTTGCGGACCTCGCTGCAGATCGGCGCCGGGGTGCTGATCATCGTGTTCGGGCTCGCCCAGCTCGGGGTGCCGGGCTTCCGTGGCATCGTGATCGAGCCGCCGCTGTCCTGGATGAAGATCGTCCGCAACCGTGCCCGCTCGCAGGCGGCGCTGGCGCCCGCGCTGCTCGGGCTGGCTTCGGTGCTGCTCCCGTGTGGGGTGACGCTGTCGGTGGAGACCCTGGCGTTGGCCTCCGGGTCCGCGCCTGCCGGCGCGGCCACGATGGCGGTGTTCGTGCTCGGCACCGGCCCGCTGTTCGCCGTGCTCGGCTACGCCGCGCGCAGGGCCGCCACCGCCTGGCGTGGCCGGCTGGCCATCGTCACCGGTCTGGCCGTGCTGGTGATGGGGCTCTACACCCTCAACGGCGGCCTGGAACTGGCCGGCTCGCCGTTGGCGGCCAGCCGGATCGCCCAGACGATCGGGTTCTCGCAAGCGCCGGCCGATACCACGGCTGCGTCTACTGTGGACGGACGGCAGACCGTGGTGATCACGGCCACCAGCAGTGCCTACAGCCCGGCCAACGTGCGGGTCAATGCCGGGGTGCCGACCACGCTGGTGGTCAGGTCAGCCGGCGTGCAGGGTTGCATCCGGGCGTTCGTCATCCGCGACGAACAGAAGATCCTTCCGGCCGACGGTGAAACCCGCATCGACCTCGGCGTGCTCCAGCCCGGCAGGCTCGACTACGCCTGCGGCATGGGCATGTACACCGGCACCCTCACCATCGTCTGAAAAGGACTGTCGCCATGACCGCCACGACCCACGTGTTCCGCGTCGACGGAATGCACTGCGGCAGCTGCGCGCTGCTCATCGACGACACCCTCGAAGACCTGCCCGGCGTCCACGACACCCGGACCACGGTCAAGACCGGACGCGCCACCGTCGAACTCGACCTGACCCGCAGCAGCCCGGAAGACGTGATCGCCGCCATCAGCGACATCGGCTACCAGGCCAGCCTGGAGTCGTGACGGCGGCGCTGGCGGGAACCTACTCGCCGGCCTGGAAGTCGTAGTGCGAGGGCACGCTGCCGGATGCCGGCAGGGGACCGTAGATCAGGGCGATCTCGTCGTGCGCGGTGAACGTCACGGCGGCCGGGTTGCCGGTCTTGAGCGTGCCGTTGACGTACACCCGCACCGCCTTGTCGCCGGTGTTGCGCAAGGAGCCGATGTTGTCGGCGGACAGGCTGACGCCCCACTCGCTGAACAGCTCGCCGAGGGTGAACTGGCGCTTGACCGGCGATTCGATGTGCAGCACACCGGTGGTGTCGTGGGTGTGCAGCGGGCTGATGCTGTTGTGCGCCTGGTCGATGCCGATATCGGCCGGCACCGCCACCGTCTGCCCGTTGACCTGGATGTCGAGGTGGGCGTGGAGGTGTTCGACCGTGCCCTCCGCGGACAGCATCGGCAGGCCGGCGGCACGCACCCCGGCGGCGGCATCGGCCGGGGCGGGCCACGGGGGTGCGAGGTCGCGGCCGGCGGCGGTAGTCGCGGGAGGGTTGCTCAGGTTCGTCGCCTCGGCGGTGGCCTGCTGGGCCTTCGAGGAGTTGATCACCGCGACCGTGACACCGCCGATGAGCAGCGCGAGCACCACGACGGCGCCGCCGGTGATCAGCAGACCGCCGCGCCGGCTGCTGGACCGGGCCTGGGCGACGGCATTGCGGGCTTTCTTCTTGCCGGACATGGGATTCCTCTCGATCACAGGGGTGTGGTGAAGCCGGAGATCGGGCCGCGCAACCAGGCGATGACCTCGCCCCACAGGCCGGTGACCAGTGCGACGCCGACGGCGATCAGCAGCACGCCGCCGAGTTGCTGGACGCGGCGGATATGCCGGCGCACCCAACTGGTGGCGCGTACGGCCCAGCGGGCGCCCAGCGCCAGCAGGATGAAGGGCAGGCCGAGGCCGAGGCAGTAGGCGGCGATCAGCAGCAGGCCGCGGCCGGTGGTCGGGCCGACGTTGGTGCCGCTGGCCAGCGCGATCACGCCGGCGAGGGTGGGCCCGAGGCACGGCGTCCAGCCCAGGCCGTAGACGGCTCCGAGCAGCGGCGCGCCCCACAGGCCGTCCCGCGGTGTGTGGCGGAGCTTCATGCCGCCCTGGAGCACCGGAACCACGCCGAGGAACACCAACCCCATCGCGATGGTGATCACGCCGCCGATGCGTTGCAGCAGGTCCTCGTTGGCCAGCAAGGCATCCGACAGCCCGAGCACGGCGACGGTGCCGGCGGCGAAGACCACGGTGAAGCCGGCCACGAACAGCAGAGCGGCGCCGGCGACCCGCCAGCGGCCGGCGGTCGGGTTCTCACCGGGGGCGACCGGCGGCGGCTCGGCGCCGACGAGTCCGGCCAGGTAGGCGAGATAGCCGGGCACCAGCGGCAGGCAGCACGGGGAGGCGAAGGACACCGCCCCGGCGGTGATCGCCAGCAGCGCGGCGAGCAGCAGCGGTCCGGACACGGTCAGATCGGTCAGGTTCACGGATTTACCCTGGCTCGGACGGATGCGGCTGCGAAGGCTGTCGAGCACCGGTGCCGACCGGCCACAACCACCCCCACACCACGTCGATACGTATCTACGGCGTAGCTTAGTAGATGGTTGTGTGGGCGTGGTGAGAGGGAGGAACCGATGAGTGATCTCTCTGGATATCAACATCCCCGGTTCGCGCGGATGTACGAGCGGATCAGCGCCGAGTCCGAACGGCGCGGCACCGCGCGGCACCGGAACGAGCCCTGGCGGGGCTGACCGGGCGGGTGATCGAGGTCGGCACCGGCCGGCGGTGGCTGCCATCTCAACCGGGACACCGCGACGGCGATTCGCGCGGCGGGCTTCGACATCGACGAGCTCGACCGGTTCTCCTACGCCCCGCTGCGGTTCGTCCCGCCGCATGCGCACATCCTCGGCCGCGCCCACACCCCGAGCTGAGCCTCAGCCGGCCATCGACCCACCGCACAGGGCGAGGCCGCGGGCGGCCAACATTGCGGTGACCACCGGGCCGGTGATCACCAAGACCGTCACCGCGCTCAGCAGCAGCCGCGCCCGCCACCGCTGACCGGGCTGGGACGGCGCCGCCAGGCGTTCGGCGCGGGCCAGCACGCCGACCCCGGTAGCCCCGAGTGCGCCGGCGGGGATCGGCGCGGCGCCGGACAGGGCCAGCAGCGCCCGGAGCACGGTCCGGGAGCCGTGGGCGCGGGCGGCGGTGTCGTCGGCGCACATCTCCAGCAGCCGGGCGACCTCGGCGGCGCCGAGGGTGAACAGCGTCATCGCGGGCAGGATCGCCGCCAGCGCCCGGGTGACCGCCAACAGCAGATGGTGGTGGCCGTCCAGGTGCGCGCGCTCATGGGCGAGTACCGCGTGCAGGTGCGGTTGGTCGAGAGCGTCCATCGCGGCCCTGGTGATCACGACGGTGTGCGGGCGGCCGGCGACGCAGTACGCGACGCGTTCCGGCGCGTCCAGAACGACCGCGTCCAGACCGGCGACCCGGCGGCCGGCCAGTCGCGCCATCCGCGCGTGCTCGTGCGTGCTGGTCCGGGCGCGCACCAGTGATCGTCCCAGTCGCACGGCGAGCACGACCAGCGCCAAGGCGGCGAGGACGGCGAGCGTGAGCAGCCCGATTTGCAGAACCAGTCCGGCGCCGCCGGTCGCGACCGCGCCCAGCGTCGTGAAGCAGGCGGCGACGACGGTGTCGCCGGGCTGGGCCCAGTCGCGCACGAGTTCGGCGAACAGGAAGATCGCGGCGGTGGCCCAGGAGGCGACGACGCTGCCGATCGCGGCCAGCCACATCGCCACGCCCAGCCTCGGGGCGATGCCGGCGCGGGTCAGCCGGGCCAGCGGACGGGGTGCGAGGACCGTGACGGCCAGGCTGTAGAGCAGCAGGCAGGAGGCGACGCTCATCCGGCCTCCTCGGTCGAGGCCAGCCGGCGCAGCGCGGCGCGTTCCTCGTCCGACATCTGCTCCAGGAAGTGCGTGAGCACCAGATCGGACCGGCCGCCCGCGTCCAGGGCGTCGCGCATCACGCGGGCGCTGTACTGCTCGCGGGTCAGCGTCGGCCAGTACCGGAACGCCTTGCCGTCGCGCTCACGGTCCAGCGCGCCCTTGCGGTACAGGTTGTCCATAGTGGACATCACCGTGGTGTAGGCGATGGTCCGCTGCAGGCGCAGCTCCTCGAACACCTCCCGGACCGTGGTCTTGTCCTCGCGGTTCCACACCTGCTCGATGACAACCGCTTCCAGCTCCCCGAACCCGCGCACACACCCTCCAGCCACTGCTTCCGTCGGTTCAGCCTACGTCGAACGGCGACCTCACACGCACACGATACTATCTACGTACGTAGGCCGTAGACAGGGAGTGGTGCATGGGTGAGCTGTTGTTGTCCACCACGCTGCTCGCCTCGTTCCTGGGCGGCGTGGTCGCGCTGCTGGCGCCGTGCTGTGTGTCGGTGATGCTGCCGGCCTACCTGGCCACCGGGTTCCGCTACCGCGGCGGGGTGCTGTCGGCGACCCTGGTGTTCGGGGCTGGCGTGGCCACCGTGATCCTGCCCATCGGCCTGGGTGCGAGCGCGTTGAGCGGGCTGCTGGTCAGCCAGCACCTGTGGATCTTCTCCATCGGCGGCCTGCTGATGGTCGCCGGCGGGGTCGCGGTGCTGGCCGGCTGGAAGCCGAACCTGCCGATGCCCGGGGCGCGTGCCGCGCGAGAGGGCAGCTTCGGCTCCGCCTACGTGCTGGGCGCGTTCTCCGGCGCGGCCAGTGCCTGCTGCGCGCCGGTGCTGGCCGGCGTGGCGGTGCTGTCCGGCGCGGCCGCGTCGTTCCCGGCGGCGCTGGCCATCGGCGGCGCGTACGTGGCCGGCATGGTGGCCCCGCTGGCGCTGGTCGCCCTGGTCTGGGACCGGCGGCGGGACCGGGCCACCCGATTGTTCACCGAGCGCTCCATCCGACTGAGGATGGGGACGTGGCAGCGGCGAATGCCGCTGGGTGGCGCGCTGAGCGGACTGCTGATGATCGCCATGGGCGTGTTGTCGGTGGTGCTGGCGGTCGCCGGCCCCGGGATGCCCAGCGACGGCTGGCAGACGGCGTTGTCGGCCTGGCTGCAACACGTCAGCAGTCTCGCCCTGGCCGCGCTGTCCTGGATCCCGGGCTGGGTGCTGGCTCTGGTCCTGGTGGCGGCCTTCGGTCTGCTGATCCGCCGCGCGCTGCGTGCGCCTTCCCGTCCCAAACCGATTCCCGCGACCGTCGAGGAGACCCGACGTGACCAAGACCAGTAGCAAGACAAGCGGGCAACGCGCCGCTCGCGACATCGTGCGTGCGCGTGGCTCATTGAGTGACCGACGACGGTGGACGATCATCGGTGTGGCGGTGGCGGTGGTCGTCGCGTTCGGCGTCTTGTACCTCGTTTACCAGAGTTCTCAAGGCAAACAGGACGCCAGCACGGGCGGTAGCGGCTTCAAGCACGTCTCCGGGCAGCCTGGCGCTGGTGCCACGGCACCCGGTTTCACCCTCGCCTCCAGCGCGGGCGGGCAAGTGGGCCTGGCAGGCTTTCGCGGCAAGAATGTGTTGCTGTACTTCCAGGAGGGCCTGTCCTGCCAGCCGTGCTGGGATCAGATTCGCGACCTGGAGCAGAACAAGACGGCGTTGGCCAAGGCGGGTGTGGACGCGGTCGTGTCGATCACCACCGACCCGGCGAACCTGATCGGTCAGAAGGTGGCCGACGAGAAGCTGTCCACGCCGGTGCTGTCCGACCCGACCATGCAGGTTTCCCGGGCGTACCAGGCGAATCAGTACGGGATGATGGGCGATATGCGCGACGGCCACAGCTTCGTGCTGGTCGGACCGGACGGCACGATCCGCTGGCGCGCCGACTACGGCGGCGCACCGGACTACACGATGTTCCTGCCCACCCAGCAGATGCTGGCCGACCTGACCGCGGAACGGAAGTCGTGACGGAGGTCCTGCTACTCACCCAGCACGACTGCGCCTTCTGCGAGCATGCCAAGCAGGTGCTCGCCCGCGTCGGTGCCGACTACCCGCTGACCGTCACCGAGGTCGACCTCGGTACCGAGCGCGGCCAGCGGCTGGCGGCCGAGGCGCACGTGCTGTTCGCGCCGGGTGTGCTGCTGGACGGCAAGCCGTTCTCGTTCGGGCGGCTTTCCGAGCGCAAGCTGCGCCGCACCCTGGGGGACCTCGCGTGAGGCGAGCCGTCGTGCTGCTGACGGTGGTGCTCAGCGCTCTGCTGGCCGGCGCGGGCACCGCCAGCGCCCACCCGACACTGCTGTTCACCGACCCGGCCGCCGACAACGCCGTGCCCGATTCGCCGCAGACGATCACGTTGGTGTTCAACGAGTCCGTGACGATCGGGCCGCACGCGATCACCGTGCTGGACAAGGACAACCGGCCCGTCCCAGTCGGACCTACGACCACCGCCCAGGGTGGCCGGGTGATCTCGGCCCGGCCGGAGGGCAGCCTGTCACCGGGCACCTATCAGGTGCGGTGGCAGGCCACCGGCACCGACGGCGACCAGGTCGACGAGCGGTTCGCCTTCGCCGTGGGTGCCGCCGTCACGGTTGCTGGCACCAGCGGCGGCCCGCCGATCTCGTGGCTCGATGCCGTGTTGCGGTGGATCCTCTTCGCCGGCCTGGCGATCGGCCTCGGCGGGGCGGCCGGCGAGTTGTTCACCGCCACCGCACGGCGCGAGAACCGGGCGCTGCCGCCGGTACGGTCCTGGACGTGGATCGGTGTCGTCGGTGGTTTGCTGGCGGTGGTGGCGTTGGCCGTGGTGCTGATCACCGGCATCGGCTCGGTGACCTCGCTGTGGCAGGGCGTGCCGGGACGACTGCTGCTCGCCGAGGCCGGCGGCTTCCTGTTAGCGCTGCTCCTCCGTCGCAGGTGGACGGTCGCACCGCTGCTTGTGGTTGCCGTGGCCGAAGGATTGCGGTCGCACGCGAACGTGGCGGCGTCGGGCTGGGGCGCGGTGCTCACCGGCGTGCATGTCGCCGCGGTCGCGGTGTGGATCGGTGCGTTGGTGCACGTGGCCCGGGCCGCGCTCGCGTGGCGGCGGCACACGGCGGCGGTGCGGTGGCTGCTGTTCACCTATGCCCGGATGGCGGCCTGGGTGTTCGCCGTCGTGATCGCCACCGGTGCCCTCAGCGCGGTGCTGTTGGTGCCGCTGCCGTTGGTGCTTACCACCACGTACGGGCACGTGCTGCTGGTCAAGCTCGGCCTGGTCGCGGTCGCGGCCGGCGTCGCGCTGACCGCGCGCCGCGTGCTGCGGCGGGACCGGCTCGGCCATGTCGCCACGCTGGTCCGCGTGGAGGGCGCTGTGCTCGTGGGCGTGCTGGCGGTCAGCGGTGTGCTGGTGTCCACCCCACCGGCCGGCAGCCCGCCGCCCACGCCGCCGGCCCCGCGCGGGCCGGTGTTGCCGGTGGGCACGATGGCCGGCCAGATCGGCGTCAGCGCCGCCGCCAGCGACGGCCAACTGGTGGTGCGACTGTCCACGCCGCAACGCGGCGACGCCTACGCGGCGCAGCCCGTCCAGGACTACACGCTGTCCGGTCAGCTCGTCGATCAGACTCCGCTGGTGTTCGGCGGCTGCGGCACCGGTTGTTTCGTCGCGCCGGTCTCCTGGCGGAACGGCGACAACGTGCTGTCCCTGCGCATCGCGGCCGACGGCTGGCGCGGCGGCACCGTGAGCATGCTGCTCCCGTGGCCCATGCAGCCTGGCGGCGACGACCTCGCCCGCGCCGTGCGGGCGTTGCGTTTGGTCGACCGGCTGACAGTGTTCGAGTCCGTCACCAGCGACACCACCACGCCCGCCCCAACGCCCCAACAATTGGAGTTGGGCGGCGCGTTCTTCGCCGACCAGGAGCCCTACGCGGCCGGCACCGCGCCCATCGCGGTCCGGATCTCCCGTGCCGGCCAACCGGTTCGGCTCGCGCTCGGCTACCCCGCTGCCTCGGCCACGGTCGCGCTCACCCTCGACGGCCAAGGCCGGATCGCCGAGGAGACTCTCACCGACGGCACGCACCTGATCCACCGCCGGTTCGTCTACCCCGACAACGACTGAGCGCTACGGCCGCATCCGGGTCATCATCTGGTCCATCGCGTGGCTGGCCGTCGCGTCGAGGAGGAACAGGAGCGAGGAACCCAGGACGACCGCGAGCACGACCGCCACGAGCACCGGCATCCAGCCACGGTCCGGCGCGGCCGGTGGCGTCGGCGCGCCGACGGGAAGGTCATGGGTCAACGCCTGCAACTCGCCCACGGTCTGAGCCCGGTAGGCCAGGGCGGCCCTGTCGGAGAACTCGTCCAGACTTAACCGCCCGGTGCCGACCTGGTCGTGCAGCGCCGCCACCACACGCTCGCGATCGGCGTCGGATGCCCGTATCGCCCCGGTCATGCGTCGGCGTCCTCGGTCCGCAGCAGTCGGACCTCCTCCCGCAGTTGGGCGATCTGCCGGGCACGGTCGGAGTCACCTGCCGGCGCGCAGTGCGACCGGCCACGCAGCATCGGCTGGACACATGTGAAGTAGGTGACCGTGATCGCGGCGACCGCGATGAGCGCGGCGATCCAGGTCGACATCACCGCCGCCCGTGGGCGCGTTCGGCCTTGAGCTGCTCGACCTCGGCGCGCAGCTGGGCGACCTGCTGGTCGTCGGTGTCGGCTGGGTTCTTGCGCTGGCCGCGAGCCATGAACCACATCATCAGACCCATGCCGACCGGGCAGGCCAGGACCGCGACTCCGTACAGCAGTTGCTCCATCGCTCCTCCATCTACTATCTACGTACCTAGATAGTAGATTAGAAGAGGTGATGGTGCACGTGACGGACGGTCTACCGTTGGTCCGGCGTACAGGGAGGTGCCGTTGATGCGGGTGGAGGTGCTGACGGTCCCGGATTGTCCGAACGGTCCGGTGCTCGTCCGGCGGCTGGCCGAAGCTCTGGCGGGCCAGCCCGACGTGCAGGTTTATCAGCTTGTGGTGACCGCCGAGCACGAAGCCGCGCGACTGGGGATGCACGGTTCGCCGACGCTGCTGCTCGACGGGCGCGACCCCTTCGCCGCCGCCGATGTGCCGACCAGTCTGTCCTGTCGGCTGTACCGGCATGACGACGACCGACTCGGCGGGGCGCCGTCAGTCCAGGAGCCCGACGACGCGACGATCCGCGCCGAGATCGACGTCGACCAGCGCTTCATCGGCGAGGACTACGCCGTCACGTCCCCCGAGAGCACGGCGACCATCCGCGAGTTGGCGCGAGCCGAGGGAGTCTTCGTCGGCCCCGTCTACACCGGCAAGGGGCTCGCGGGATTGCTGGACCACGCCCGCGCCGGGCGGATCCCGGCCGGCAGCAACGTTGCGTTCCTGCACACCGGGGACACCGGCAACCTGTTCGAGATCCCTGAGGTCGTCGGCCATATCAGCGACTGAGCCCGCGCCTGACGAGCACGGCGACGGCCCCGGCGAGGATTGCCGCCGTGATGGCGAAAGGGACCGAGATGAGGGGATCGACGAGGACGAGGAGCCCGGCCAGAGGCAGGGCGGTGTTGACGACGTGGTCGGCGTGGGGCCTGACCGCGAGAGCCCAGATGCCGAGCACGAAGACAGCGAGCGGGATCGTGTACGCGAAGGACGCGTAGGGCTGGTGCAGTGCGGTGTGCCCGGTGAGGATGTCGATCTCCACCTCGATGCCGGCGGAGAACGCGCCTGCGGCGGCGAAGATGAAGAAGTGCCCGTACACGTAGGCCAGGGAGCTCTTGACGTCCCTGATGGCGTGGTGGTGGGGCGGCCAGAAGTAGATCCACCACAGGGCCGCCGTGGCGATGAGCGTGAGCGCGGCGATCCCGATGAGATGGCCGGGCGACTCGACGTCCTGCCGGGCCTCGATGATCGCGTTGGCCGAGGCGAGCAGGCTCTCACCGAGGAGGATGAGGGTGAACAGGCCGTAGCGTTCGGTGATGTGGTGCGGGTGCCGTGGCGTGGTCCCGGTGCGCTCGGCGACGATCGGCACGACGAGTTCCGCGGCGACGAGCGCGATCAGCGCGACGGTGAAAAACCCGGAGGGAAGCAGCAGGGAGGCAAGCCACAGGGCTTGGACCAGTGCGATGCCCACCGCGTAGATGAGGGTGGCTCGGCGCGTGGGGCCGGATGACCGGCACGCGCGGAGCCACTGCGCGACGAGCGCCACGCGCATGACGACGTAGGCGATGATGAGCACCGAGTAGTCGTGCTCTTCGAAGGCGGGGCCGATGCCGGAGGCGAAGACGAGCACGCCGCCCATCTGCGCGATGGTGAGCACCCGGTACAGCCAGTCGTCGGTGTCGAAGGAGGTGGCGAACCAGGTGAAGTTCATCCAGGCCCACCAGATCCCGAAGAACACGAAGCCGTAGTTGGCGATCCCGTCGAGCACATGCCCGTCGGTAAGGCCGTGGTGCAGTTGCGCGGCGGCGATGCTCACCGCGACGACGAAGACGAGGTCGAAGAACAGCTCCAGCGTGGACGCGGCCCGTCCGCCCTCGCCCGGGTCGCGTGGCGTCATCGGGACGAGTCGGAATCGGGACTCGGGTGTCATGACGTGGCTCTCTGTCCATGAGAACGGTCGGCAGGACGAAGAAATCCCGCCGGCCGTCGAGGTTTGCTCAGATGGCCAGCCCGGAGCCCCCGGACACCATGATCTCTTGCCCGGTGATGTACGCGGCATCGTCGGAAGCCAGGAACGCGACAGTCCCGGCCATGTCCTCAGGCGTGCCGAGGCGGCCGAGCGGGTTCTGCTCCGCCATGGCCGTCATCGCCGCCGCGACGTCAGCGGACATCGTGCGGAGCGAGGCCCGTGTCATCGGGGTGTCGGTCATTCCCGGGCTGATCGCGTTGATGCGGATGCGGCGGGGGGCGAGCTCGAGGGCAAGGGTGGGGATCATGGCCAGGAAAGCGCCGTGTGACCCGGCCGCGACGCTGTTGCCGGTCAGGCTCCGCGTCGCGCCGATGCCCACGGTGACAATGACTGAAGCGCCGTCCGACAGCAGCGGCAGCGCCTTGACCAGCGTGTAGAACTGCCCTTTGGTGTTGACGGCGAACACGTCGTCGTAAGCGGCTTCGTCAAAGGTGTCCAGCCTCATCGGATGGCTGACGCCGGCGTTCAGGAACAGCGTCGTCAGGCTCCCGAATCGTGCTCCGACTTCGGACACGACCTTGTCGGTGTCAGCGAGCGAGCGCGCGTCAGCCTCCAACACCATGACATCGTCGGGCAGCTCCTGCCGTGCCCGAGCGACGCTCTCCGAACGTCCGGTGACAGCGACGCGGTAACCGCGGTTGTGCAGAATCTCGGCGGTCGCCTTCCCGATCCCGCTGGTGCCGCCGGTGATCAGGGCTGTACGTGCCGACATGGTGATCACTCCAGTGCGCTGACGCCAGAATTCCCTGGACTCGGTAGTCCAGTTGGTTGACGCTAACCCGGGTTCCGCCCGAGTTCTGGGTCCACTTGGCCGCCGGGAACGGGAACCACTCGGGTGGGCGCGGGGCGGTAGTCGTTCGCCACCCGCTGCGCCTCCAGCACTGCCGTCCAGTCCATTGTGGACTGATCGGGTCGAGACGCCCGTCCGATCATGTGCCGGTGCCGCTCGGGCACGAGATCCCGCAGCTCGTCGTGCCGTGCGAGGAAATCGCGGACGAACGGGCAGCGCGGGACAGCCGAACGGCCGGCCGCGCGGATGAGGTCGAGCGCCGCACCAGTCATGGCCGTCGCCACGCCCCGCCCCCGCCATGCCGGCTCGGTCACGGTGTGCACCAGGAACGTCTTGCCTTCGTTGTGTCGGTAGCTGGTGTACCCGACAAGCTCGCCATCGTCGTTGCGTGCCTCGAACAGCCCCGATGTCGGAACGTCACCGACGACCACCACCATGCCATCCGCGGTCATCCCGGTGCTCTTCCCCAACGACTCGCACGGTTCGTGCGTGCTCACGATCGGCCTCGATCTCAATTAGGACTATTTAGTCCAGAAGCAACACATGTGTCACCGCGATCGTTGCCTATAGTGGACCTTGTGGACCGTTATGGCCAGGACGGCTGCGGCCGTGCCGACGAGCTTCCGACAGCGGAGACCGTCAAAACCGGGCTCAGCAGGCTGCTCGCGATTCAGGAACAGTTGCTGGACAACCTGCACTCGCTACGGGACCTCGTCCGATGGCGGGACGAGATGGTCCGCCTTGAGCAGACGCGCGACGACGGGACCTGTCCGCTTGGCGACCTGGCCGACCTGCTCGCCGGTGGCGACGAAGCCGGACGTTCCGCGGTTCGCGCGTGCTTCGCGGCGTGGGAGTCGCTGCTGGCGGACGGCATCACCCGGGTTCGGGACAACGGCGAACTCGCGGCGGACACCGATCCGGAAAGGCTGGCGACCGGCCTGATGGCCGCGCTACAGGGCGGTCTGCTGCTCGCCCGCACGACCCGCGACGTGTGGCGGTTGGAGGTGGCCCTGGACATCGCGCTCGACTACGTCCGGACACACGCCGTCACGCCGTGAGGAACGATCTCACATGGTCAAGCGCCATGTCGAGGGCGATCTCCATGGGCTTGACGTCATGCGCGGTCTCAGCGAGCAGGTACCCGCCCTGCAAGGCCGCCATCAGGCCCGTGGCCAGCTTCTCCGGGTCGACGTCCGGCCTGAGCACCCCGCTGTCCCGCATCCGCCGCAGGCCGGCGGCGAGCAGCCCTTCCCATTCCATGAACGACTCGGCGAGCGTGGCGCGGGCCTGGTCGTCCTGGTCGGCGAGCTCGCTGGCCATCGAACCGAGCGCACAGCCGTAGGCGCCGTGCTGCAACGCGTTTCGCTGCACGAGCGCGTCGCGCCAGCGGACCAGACCGCGGAACGACTTCAAGCGCTGAAGGTAGCCGCGTTCGCGCTCGAGGACCTGGGCCGCGCGAGCGGCGACGACGGCGCGGACCAGCTCCTCCTTGTCCGGGAAGTGGTTGTAGAGCTGGGATTTGCTGGTGTTACTCGCGGCACGGACGTCGTCAAGCGTGGTCGCGTTCACGCCCTTGACGTACATCAGGTCGGCAGCAGCCGCCACGATGCGGGCGCGGGTGGCGGCGCCACGCGGCGTCAGCCTCCGCCCCGGCGGTGCGTTCTCCGGCGTGCTCACAGGCCCCAGGCTACCCCATTTGATCACAGCCGCCGCCGAAGTGGACCACATGGTCCCACCGATTGGTTCCCTTTCCCAGGTGCCAAGTGGACCCAGCTGCCGGCTCGAAACCGAGCTAGTTTTGGAGTCGGCACCAAGAATCACGCGTCTTCCAGGGAGTACTGATGGTTGTGCAGGCCAATGCCCAACGACGGACGAGGGGGTTGTCCCTACTGGCCATCGCCTGGCAGGAGCGCGTGTGGTCGGTCGCCACGGTGTTCGCGCGCCTCGCCTTGGCCGCCGGGTTCCTCTCGGCCGTCGCCGATCGGTTCGGCTGGTGGGGCCCGCCGCACACCGGGCAGGTCGGGTGGGGCGATTTCGCCGCGTACACCGCCTATGCGCACACCCTCTCGCCGTACATGCCCGACGGGCTCCAAGGCGCAGCCGCGTGGGCCGGGACCGCCGCGGAATCGGTGCTGGGCCTGACTTTGCTGGCCGGCGTCCTGGTGCGCTGGTCCGCATTGGCCGCAACGGCGCTGCTGCTCGGGTTCGGGTTGTCGATGGGGCTGTTCCTGGGCCCAGAAGCACCGCTGAGCTACTCCGTCTTCGGCGCCGCGTCCGCAGCCCTCCTGCTGGTCCTCGCGCCCGTGGACACGTTCGCCCTCAGCATCGATCGGATCTTCGGACGGAAGCGAACAGCTGGTCGGGTCGCCGTCAGTCTGCTGTCCGTTGCCGCGCTGGCCGGCCTGACAGCCTGTGGCGCAGCCACCGGGAGCATGCCCGCGGCGGCCACGGTGACGAGCACGGCCGCAGCGTCACCGCCCCAGGCGAACATCCTGCTCCAGCAGGCCCTGCCGAACGCCGAGGGCAAGACGTTCACGTCGCAGATCGTGGACTTCCCGCCCGGTGCGGCCGCGCCGCCGCACCGGCACGGTCAGGCTTTCGTGTACGCCTACGTGCTGGAAGGTGTTGTGCGAAGCCAGGTCGACGACAATCCCGCGACCACGTTCCACCAGGGCGAGAACTGGTTCGAACAACCAGGCGCCCACCACGTCGTCGCCGCGAATCCCAGCACGACCGAACGGGCCAAGCTGCTGGTCGTCTACGTCTCCACGACCGGAGACCCGCTGCAAGCCAACGATCCCCACTCGTGAACCCTGATGTCGCCGACGCAGCTGCGCCGGCGTGGTCCGACTGGTCCGTATCGTTGTCCGACATGACCGAGGAAACGGCTCGCGGGGCCCGGACGTCGGGCCTCGACCTGCACCTGGATCACGTCGGCCGCAATGTGCGAGCAGGGCTCATGGACGCCTTCAGGGAGGCGATCCGCAGCGGGCGGTTGGCGCCGGGGACGCGGCTGCCGTCGAGCCGGGTGCTGGCCACCGACCTCGGGCTTGGCCGGAACACCGTGGTCCGCGTGTACTCGGAGCTGATCAACGAAGGATGGCTCACCGGGGTGCACGGCTCCGGCACCGAGGTGGCGCAGCGGGCGGCGGAGCCGGTGGGCGAACGGGAACGGCCGCGCCCGCCCGCGGCACGTCCGCAGCTGGTGCACAATCTCCGGCCCGGGCTGCCGGATCTGTCGTCGTTCCCGCGGGACGAGTGGATTCGGGCGGTGAAGCGGACGGTGGGCACGGCGCCGTTCGAAGCGTTCGGGTACACCAATCCGCACGGCCGGAGCGAACTGCGTGAGGCCGTCGCCCGGTATCTGGCCCGTGCCCGGGGGCTGCGTGCGCGAGCGGACAACGTCGTGGTGTGCAGCGGGGCCGCGGAAGGCCTGCGGCTCGTTGCCGCCGCGCTGGCGAAGTCCGGTGTCACGACCGTGGCCGTCGAGGAATTCGGCCTGCAGACCCAGCGCGAGGCGTTGGTGAAAGCCGGTATCGACGCCGTCCCGATCCCGGTGGACGCGGACGGCGCGGACGTGTCGGCGCTCGACCTATCGCCGACCCCGGGTGCGGTGCTGCTCACGCCGTCGCACCATTTTCCCTTGGGGGTGGCCCTGCATCCCGACCGGCGGGCGGCGGTCGTCGACTGGGCGCGGCGGCGGGGCACGCTGATCATCGAGGATGACTACGACGGCGAGTTCCGCTATGACCGGTCGCCCGTTGGCGCGTTGCAGGGGCTGGATCACCACCACGTAGTCTACCTGGGCACCGCGAGCAAGTCCCTGGCGCCGGGGCTGCGCCTGGGCTGGCTCGTGCTGCCGGACCACCTGGTCGGCTCGATCGTCGCCCAGAAGGGGGAAACCGAGGAGACCGTCGGCTTCGTCAACCAGTTGGCGATGACCGAGTTCATCGAGTCGGGGGCGTACGACCGGCACATCCGCGCGATGCGCTCGCAGTACCGCAGGCGACGCCAGCAGCTGGTCGAGACGATCGGCCGGCACGCGCCCACCGCGCAGGTGACCGGGATGTCCGCCGGGCTGCACATCGTGCTCGAACAGCCCGGTCGAACCGGCGCCGACATCGTGCGCCGCGCCGCTCGCGAGCAGCTGGTGGTCGAGCCCCTCGACTTCTTCCGGCACCCCGACTCCACATCGGACCGTGACGGCGTGGCCGTCGGATTCGCCGCGTCGTCCCCCAGCGCCTGGTCGGGCGCGCTCGACGCGCTGGTTCGTGCCCTTCGGTGAACGCGCGACTGGTCCCCGTTCGCGGGGGCCAAGTGGACCCAGCTTCCGGGCCGAGTTCGGGTTAGCGTCAACCAACTGGACCACCGCGTCCAGTGGATTCTGGCGTGGTTCGTTGCAGCACCGCGTCTTATGGTCGTGGCTTCCGCGTCGTGATGGACGACATGGTCCACAACAACGAACTGGATACAGAGAGGTGCCGGATGAAGGCGATCGTGGTGACGGACCAGGCCGCGGGAACGGCCGGGATGACGCTGGCGGACCGACCGCAGCCCGCGGCGGCGGGGAACGACGTGCTGGTCGAGGTGCATGCGTCAGGCTTCACTCCGGGGGAGCTGGACTGGGACACGACCTGGACCGACCGCCTCGGCCGTGACCGGACGCCGTCGATTCCCGGGCACGAGCTGGCCGGCGTGGTCAGCGCTCTCGGCTATGGCACAACCGGTCTGTCGGTGGGCCAGCGGGTGTTCGGCCTCACGGACTGGACCCGTGACGGCACGCTGGCCGAGTACGTGACCGTGGAGGCGCGCAACCTCGCGCCGCTGCCGGGTGACGTCGACTTCACGGTAGGCGCCAGCCTGCCGATCTCGTGCCTGACCGCGTGGCAGGGATTGTTCATGCACGGCCGCGTCCAGGTGGGGCAGAGCGTCCTGGTGCACGGCGCGGCCGGTGGAGTCGGTTCAGTGGTGACGCAGCTCGCCCGTGAAGCCGGCGCCCACGTCATTGGCACCGGACGAGCCGCCGACCGGGAGACCGCGCTCGACTTCGGCGCGCACGAGTTCGTCGACCTTCAGAACGACTCGTTGGACGACGTCGGCGGGGTCGATCTGGTGTTCGACATTTTCGGCGGAGAGGTTCAGAAGCGGTCCGCGGGTCTGGTTCGGGCCGGCGGAACGCTGGTGACCATCGCCGGCCCGCCCGAGGCTCGGCCGGCCGACGGCCTGGCGATCGACTTCGTCGTCGAGGCCGACCGTGCCCAGCTGGCTGACATCGCCCAGCGGGTGCGGGATGGCCGGTTGCGGACACTCATCGGAAACGTCGCGAGCCTTGACGATGCCGTCGCCGCCTTCAACCCGACCGAGCGGGTCAAGGGGAAGACGATCATCCGTGTTCGCCCGTGAGGACGGCGACGCGACCGCCGGGTAGTAGCTCGTCATAGCGCGGACCGCATCGGGGCCGTTGACAACGGTCCGGTTGCGTTCCGATTCGTGCTGTTCAGGAGAAACCAAGTGAACTCCGAGATGAATGTGCAGAAGAACGGCGATCGCGGATCGTACGAAGCGGTGGTCGACGGGCAGGTCGTCGGCATGATCGTCTACCATTCACCGCGAGGCGGTGAGCGCGTGACGCTCAGCCACACGATCGTCGATCCTGAGTATCGCGGCCAAGGGATCGCAACCAAGCTGGTCAAAAACGCCCTTGACGATCTACGCGCGCAGGACCTGAAACTCACCAACTACTGCCCATTCGTTGCTGACTACATTGCCGACCATCCTGAATACAGGGAACTCGTCGACAGCCGTTTCCCGGGCCGCGCGACCGTACCCGACCGGGCGCCACGCGAACAGGCCGACCTCTGACTGGTTCATGCCGGCGCGAGCTCATCGCACTCTGGAAGGGACATGACCATGCCCGGAACCCTGCCTGATCGGTGTGGCACCTTTACGATCGGGGGCCACCCGATCACCCGGCTCGGACTCGGGACCGCTCAGATGAGTGCGTCCGGCGTGTGGAGCCATCCGACGGACGCCGCCGAAGCGGCACGCGTGCTCCGGCAAGCGGTCGATCTCGGCGTGAATCTCATCGACATCGCCGAGTCGTCGGGCCCGTTCAACTACGAAGAACTCATCACGCAGGCGCTGTATCCGTACGCGGAAAACCTGCTGCTGATGATCAAAGGCGGGCTGCTTCGATCGCCGGACGGGCGGTGGGAGCCCGTGCCGCGGCCGTCGTTCCTTCGCAAACAAATCGAGACGCGACTGTGGTATCTGAAGCTCAGTCGCATACCGTTGTTTCAATTGCACGGATTCAGTCCTCATGCTGCTGTCGCTGACCAGATCGGACTGCTCACCGATATGCAGCGAGAGGGAAAGATCGGGCAGATCGGGCTTGCTGAAGTGACGGTGGCCGAACTTGCGGAGGCGCGCAAATTCGCGGAGATCGCGACGGTTCAAGCTGAGTACAATCTCGTCAACCGGGCCGCCGACCCGTTGTTGAACTACGCGGAAGCGGCCAACATCGGGTTCATGCCATGGTTTCCGCTGGCCACCGGAGCACTGGCCGGTCAGGACGGCCCCCTGGCGGAGTTGGCGCGACGGCGCAATGTCACGCCTACGCAGCTCGCTCTTGCGTGGCTCCTGAAACGCTCGCCCGCGATGCTCCCCACCCCCGGGACGCTCAGTATGCAACACCTGAACGACAACGTGGCCGCGGTGGACATCGCGTTGACGGCAGCCGAAGTCGACGATCTTGACCGGTCGATCCCGCGGATCGACCGCATGGCCCGTTCGGTGCCGTACTGGTAGCAGGTCGCCCCACGCCCACTCATCGTGAGAAGAAAGCATATCGACGTGAATCTCGACAAGATCATGAACAAGCACCTCACCAGGTACTTCGACCGCGACAAGACCATTCCGGAGGAAACCCTTCAGCTGCTGCTCAGGTTCCTGCGCTCCACCCCGACATCGGTGAACGTCCAGCCCAACCACTTCTACGTACTCGCGACGCCAGAAGGCAAGGAGCGGCTCGCGAACAACCTGGGCGAACGATTCCAGGACAACGGCGAGAAGGTCCTGAACGCGTCGCACACGATCATCCTCACCACCCGGGCGGATGTGCCTGACAGCCACATCGAGGCGGTGTTCACGAAGGAGAGGGCCGACGGCCGATTCCCCGACCCGTCAAAGCAGGAGCGGTGGGAGGCGATGACCCGGGACTTCCTCACCTTGCGCAGCTACGCCTACAAGGACCTGAACCACTGGATGGAGAAGCAGACCTACATGGCGGTTGGCCTGACCATGATGGCGGCCGCCGAGCTCGGCGTCGAGGCCACGCCGCTGGAGGGATTCGACCCGACCAGTGTCGACAAGGCGTTCAAGATCCGCGAGACCGGCCACAGCACGACGGTGCTGCTGGCCCTCGGCTACCCCGACCAGGAGAGGGTCTACACCAACCCGATCTCCCGGTTCGACGCCGACCAGCTGTTCACCTTCATCTGAACGTCCGCTCGGAACGGGAGTCGATCACCTTGGACGGACGCGAGCTGCAGAAGAATGGTTGGTGGCCAATGCCCTGGGTGGCACCGCGTTCCGTGAGGAGTGGGCTGCGTGCGACGTGCTCACCGCTGACCTGCTGGCCGTCGAGGTGAAGTGCACCGGCAGGGTACAGGCGTGGGATCCCAGCCCCGGTCGCGGACGCTCCAGCCCACAGTTCGACATCACCGCCAAGAAACGGTGGCTGGGCCGCGGCAACGCCTACACCGATGTACCGGCGATAGTGGCGGCCACCTATGTGTTCGCCGTGCACACCTGCACCGACCCGGCCGCCTACAACCTCGGCGTCCCCGAGCAGTGGCGGTTCTACCTCACCAGTGGCCGCGCTGTGGAGAACTGGCCCCAGCAGACCAGCATCACGCTGTCGGTACTGTGCGCGACCTCCGGAGTGATCGAGTGCGGCCTGGACGAGTTAGCCGACGTCGCCCGCTCGGTTGCCGATGCACCTGACGCGGCCAGGCAGATCGACTGGGCCGCCCACCGGCTCCTGCCCGAGCACGCGCCCGTCATCGACAACACCGCACGATGACGTGTGGGTAGTCGGCGCTGGCCGATGACCTTGTTACGGAGAAGGTCGAACTTCGGCCGGCCGAACATAGTCCTCTTGATCGATTTCAAAGCGCCAACGGCGTCCGCGGCAGCTCGCTGGCCGCCGCCACTGTCCACACAGGACCAGTCATCGCCGTCGAGACGGCACACGACATCCTCGCGCTACACCACTGATCTTGGCTGGCTGGTTGATGGCGCCGTCGCACGGACGGAGCAACGGTGACGTCATCACATGCCGGCGTGCTGAGCCGCGTCGAGGCCGCGACCGGAATATGCTGTGGCACAAGGGATTGAATGCGCTTCACACTGGATCGTCTGGAGCAAAACTGGAGCAGCGATGTGTGTTGAACCTAGGATGAACCGCACTGTACGGCACTCAAGTGCAGTAACCGCAACGGGTTTGATGTGGCGATCCTCTGTTTTTGCAGGTCAGAGGCACTGCCCATGGTGGTCGCGTGTCACACTGGCAGTGTGAGGGTCAGGCTCGGCATTGCCGTAGGTCAGAGTCCCAATGGGCCGGTGTGACCGACGCTGTCTGCACCAGGGTGCCACCACCTCGTCGTGTTCAAGGTTGCCGGGGAGCACGATGGGGAGCAGTTGGATGCGCTGAACCGTCCTGAACGTCATCCAACTGCTCCCAACAGATCCACCGCGACCTGCCGGAGTCCTATTTCCGCAGGTCATCCCTGAAGGAGCGGGGCCGGTCAAGGGGTCGCTGACCTTGTTCTTGGTCTTCTCCGCCGGGTTGTGGCCGCGCCGGGGTACGGCGTCGGGGTCAAGGCTCGGGCGTAGCCCGACCGCGTAGCGGCCGGAGGGCCTTGACGCCCACGCCGGGCGGCGCACGCTATGGCAGGCGGGGAAGAGGCGTGGTGTGCTCCTGCGTTGTCCGTGGTGGTAGGGGCGTGGCGCTCATCAGGGCCGGTGCCCCGGCCCGGGCAGGCGGTAGCGGCTGCCGGTCATCCCTTCGCCACCGTCATTCGGCGGCATGATGGGGTGCGCTGCGTGAGGTCGGCGGGGTCAATCAGCTGGCGCGACCACGCCACGGGTGAGGGTCATGACCTGCACGACCTCGTGCCGACCTGCTACCGGTGCGGCTCACGCCGCATACGCCTTCGGATGGTGGTGGGTGCCCCGCAGGGCACGCACATGGTGATCACGCAGTGCGTAGTAGACGTGGCCGAGCTGCTTGCGTGCGGCGGCTACCGCCCCGATGTTGCGGCCCCGTTTCGCGCCGACGCGGTCCCGGAACGCGCCGATCACGGTGGACTGCAGGGGTGCTCCCCGACCGCGTGAAGCCGCTGTCGGGCGGCTGCCGACCTCTGCAAGTCCGGCCGCAGCCTTTGAACCCCGGTCGGATCGGAGAGCTTGCGATACGCCGGCGGGGCCGACCGGGCGGCGTGCTCCATGAGTATCGGCATGCCGCTTGACTGTTCGGACGTGATTTTCGGCCTGCGCACCTTGCCGTCCAACCTGATGTAGGCGACGCGCGATAGGCGAGGGATGCTCGGCGCGGCGTGTCATTCCGACGACCCGGTCGCGGCACCGTCGTCTCCGACGATGCCCATGACGGACCGAAGTGTGGCGTCGAGAACGGCGCGGCTGCGGTCGCCCGCTGGAAGCGCGCGGGCGATAGTCACGGCGCCCACGATGGCGGCCACCACGGCCCACGCGCTCTCCTCCTGCGCCTCGGGCGGCCCCGGCATGGCCGGTGTGAGGAGGGTGACCACGCTGGCCATTCGTCGGTCGTAGGTTTCGCGGATCGAGTCGCTTGCCCTGGCGACATCCCCGCTCACCGCCGGCATCAGGCAGCCGTCCCCGACGGCTTCGCAGTGCTCGTCGCTCAGATAGAAGCAGAGGAGTTCCCGGAGTCGCTGTCGGCGCTCGTCGGGGTCGGGGTCGTCGATGGCGGCGAACTCGGACCCGAGCTGCGCCTCGATGACCTGCTCGAAGAACGACTCCTTGCTGCCGAAGTTGGAATACAGCGCGCCCGAGGTCACCTGTGCCGCCGCGGCCAGGCCGTCGACCCCGACGCCGCTGAAGCCCTTCTCCTTGAGCGTGCGGGCGGCCGACTTCAGGATCGCGGCGCGGGCGTGCTCCTTGTGGTCCTTCGCGTACCGCATGTCCGGTCGTTCCCTCCTTGCCGAGGCGTGCCCCCTCAGCTTACGATAGCGATCGTTATATAGCGATCGCTATCCTAAGGCGGGTCGCGACCGCTCAGACCGAGAGAAACGAGTAGAGCCATGTCCGTACGCCACAACGAAGCCGTCACCCGCACCGTCGACGTCGACGGCACCGCGTTCTCCTACCGGGAGGTCGGCCCCACGACGGGCGTCCCGCTGGTGCTCCTGCACCACTTCACCGCGGTGCTCGACGACTGGGACCCGGCTGTGGTCGACGGCCTGGGCGCCGAACGGCGAGTCATCCTGTTCGACCAGCGGGGCGTGGGCGCATCCGGCGGATCGACGCCCGACAGTGTCGAGGCCATGGCCGCGGACGCCGTCGCCTTCGTGCGTGCGCTCGGCCTGGAGCGGATCGACCTGCTGGGCTTCTCACTGGGCGGCATGGTCGCCCAGGTGATCGCCCAGGGGCACCCCGATCTGGTGCGCCGGATCATCCTCGCCGGCACCTCGCCCGCCGGCGACGCGGGGCCGGCGAACGCCTTCCCGGTGCTGCAGGAGGCCATCCGGAAGGCGACCGCCGAGGGCAAGCACCCCAAGCACTTCCTGTTCTTCTCGCCGACGGCGTCCAGCCAGGCCGCCGCCGACGCCTTCCTCGCGCGCCTGAACGAGCGCATCGCCGACCGAGACCCCGCCGCCACGAACGAGGCCATCGGCGCCCAGGTGACCGCACTGGCCAAGTGGGAGCAGAGCAGTTCGCCCGCCGGCCTCGCCGACGTCCACCGGCCGGTCCTCGTCGTCAACGGCGACGACGACACCATGATCCCGACGATCAGCTCGTTCAACCTCGCCCGGTTGCTGCCCGACGTCCAGCTGAGCATCTACCCGAACGCCGGCCACGGCGCCCTGTTCCAGCACCACGACCTGTTCGTCCAGCAGGCACTGGACTTCCTGCGCGACTGACCGACGACACGTCGGAAGGTTAGGCAAGGGTACAAGCCGGTCGGCGGCGTGCGGGACAGCGACATCCGTCACCGGTCGTCGCCGACCGGCGCGTCGCGGATCTGTGAGGAGTTGGCCGGCATCGACCCCTGGGGGTAATGACCAAAGATGCTACACTTCTTTCACATCCTCGCCGCGTTAACCGCGAGTGATCCTCGCTTATCTGGAGAATCCTCATGAAGCGCCCGGGTGGGCCGCGAATCATCGAAGGAGCACGCCGTGACCGTCACATCTGTCCACAGTGTCCGGACCGGGAGACCGGTTTTTCCGCGTACGGCCGGGTTTCTGGGCATATCGGCGGCGATGGTCGCGATCCTGGTCGCGGCCGGCACGCCCACCCCGCTGCTGCCGATCTACGAACGGCAGTGGGGCTTCGCGCCGTGGATGCTGACCCTCGCGTTCGGCGTCTACGCCCTGGCCCTGCTGGTCGCGATCCTGGTCATCGGGTCCCTGTCCGACTACGTCGGCCGGCGGCCGCTGATGATCGGAGCCCTCGCCCTCGACCTGGTGGCGATGCTGGTGTTCCTCTTCGCGCCGTCGATCGGCTGGCTCATCGTCGCCCGCATTATTCAAGGCGTCGCCACCGGTGCGGCATCCAGCTCGCTCAGCGCCGCCGTCGTCGAGCTCGCCCCTGAACGGCACAAGAAACTGGGTGCTTTGATGACCGGCGTGGCGCCGCTGGCCGGCCTCGGCATCGGCGCGCTGTTCGCCGGCATTCTCGCCGGATCCGTGTTCACGGTGTGGCTCGTGCTGGCCGTGATCATGGCGCTGGGCACGGTTTTCACCGTCTTCACGCCGGAAACCGCGACCCGCAAGCCCGGTGCCGTGGCCTCGTTGGCGCCTCGGGTCTCGGTGCCGGCTCAGGTCCGCGGGCTGTTCGCGTCGACGCTGCCGGGGATCATCGGCGTGTTCATGATGATGGCGCTATTCCTCGGTCTGGTCCCGATCGTGTTGGTGTCCGCGTTTGGCGTGGCCAACCCCATTGTCGGCGCGCTGGCCGCGTTCGTCACGTTTGCCGCCGGCACCGTGGTCTCGGCCGTGACCAGCGCCGTGCGTCCGCATCGCCTGCGGCTGGCCGGGGCCGGCGCGATGACCATCGGTGCGGTCTTGTTCGTCGGCAGCGTCGGCACCGGCGCGCTGCCCCTGCTCTGGGCGGCCGCCGTGTTCGCCGGGGCCGGGCTCGGCGCTTCGTTCGCCGGCACCACTCGTGGCCTCGTGCCCGAGGTGAAGCCGCACGAGCGGGCCGGCCTGTTCGCCGCCATCTATCTCGTCGCCTATCTCGCGATGGGTGTCTCAGCGATCGTCGCGGGCCTGTTCGTCGGCGTCGTCGGCGTGACCGTCATGGCGGTCGGCTTCGGCGTCGTCACCGCCCTCGTGTCCCTGGCCGGCGTGCTCGTCACGTCGCGTCGTCATCAGAACCGGTGAAGGAAAAGGAAGGTCAGATGACCAGTAGTCTCAAGAATGCCACCCTCCAACGGCTTCGCCTCGTTCCGGGACCGACACGCCGACGGTCAACCGATCTCTGACCTGCAACCCTTACTCGCCAACACGTTCAGGGCAGGATGAAAAAGGCTCAAGGGCCGCAACAAACCCGAGTCCCGTAAGGACGCCAACCGCGCGCATGCCCGCCTGCGCGGACCAGGCGAACGCGCCAACGCCCAACTCAAGACCTGGCGCGTGCTGCGCAAGCTACGGTGCAGCCCGCACCGCGCCGGCCGTTTGGCCAAGGCCATCCACGTGCTTCAGGACCGCGAGGTCGCCGCAGGATGAAAAGGGCTCCTTGTACGGGGTGCGGACCCGCTGGCCGGTCTCGTCGTATCCGTGATAGCCCTTGTCGCCCAGCGCGATCAGTCCAGCGTCGCGCAGGGCGGCCAGGATGTTCCAGATCCGGGCTGCGGCGGTGTCATGAGTGCTGCCCGGCAGCTGGCCGGACACCCACAGGATCGTGCCGTCCGGCGAGGCGATCACCTGCAGGTTCACCCCGTGCCGCTTATGCTTGCCCGAGTAGAAGGGCCGGTCTGCCGCGACGCGGTCGATCGGGATCAGCGTGCCGTCGACGATCACATAGGCCATGCCCCGCCGCTTCGCCCTCCGCAGCGCCGCCCGAAGCTTCGGGGCCCGCCCGGCGAGCAACTCGACAGTCTCGGTGACATACCGCCAGCACGTGGTGGTCGACACCGCGAACCCGGCGCCGACCTCGGCGAACGGCTCGCCCTTGCGTAGGTACACCAGCACGAGCAGCGCCTGCTGTCCCGGGTTGAGGGTACGCCAGACCGAGCCCATCTGCTTGCGGTGGGCTCGGATGAGGTCGGACACGAAGGTCAGAGTCTGATGTGACAACGGCAGCGCGGCACGGTAGAACAGCATCTGAAGCCCTTGCGTAGGATATGGATCTTGGTCGATCACCGTCCTACCAAGGGCTTCGCCTCGTTCTGGGTACCGACACGCCGACGGTCAACCAATCCTTGGTCTGTAACCCTTACCCGCCAACACATCCAGGCCAGGATGAAAATGGTTCACTGAAGAGAAACTGTTGCTGGTTGATGCGACGGTGTGGTGGCGTCACGGGTGTCGGCATTCTCGTTGTTCGATGACCCATGCGGCGAGTTGGGTCCGTGTGGTGAAACCAAGCTTGGCCAGGATGTGTTCGACGTGGCCCTCGGCGGTGCGTTGGGCGATCACCAGTCGGGCCGCGATGTCCTTGTTGGACAGGCCTTGCGCGACGAGTGCGGCGACCTGTTGCTCTCTGCGGGTCAGCGGCGTGAGCGGTTCGTCGTCGGTGGCGGTGGGACGGGTGTGGGCGGGCTGGGGGCTTTCGCCCAGGGCGTGGGCGATGGCCTGGTCGAGGTCGAAGTCGACGCCACGGGCGAAGGCCGCCTGGAACCCGGCTTCGCCGAGGGTACGACGGGTCTGCTGCTCGCACGCCTCGTGCGCGGCCAGGTACTGCGGGCAGCCGCACAGGGGCTGGCCACCGACCAGGGGCCAGAGCTGCTGCGCCGCGCCGAGCAGCACCGCGGCAGGCTCGCCTTCGCCGGCCGTCCCCGCGATCCACGCCAGCACCTCGACGAGCAACGCCATGCCGACGGTGTCGTTGAAGGCACGCACGCCCCGGAGACCTTCCCAGGCGTGCGCTTCCGCCCGCGCCAACTCGCCCCGCGCCCATTCGGCTAGGGCGAGCGCGTAATGCGTGTAGGACCAAGCCCGTTGCTCACCGTGCCTCTCACAGAGCGCGAGGGCATAACGACCCAGCGCGGCGGCGCGCGCGAGATCCCCCTGAAAAACGGCTACCCCCACCAGCGTGACATAGACCATGACCACGGTGGTGTTCAGTTCGCCGAGGGCCTCGAAGCGCGCCAGGGCATCCTCCAGCAGTGCCTGCGCGCGCCGGAAGTCGCCGCTGAACCACGCGGCTTCTCCTTGGATGGAGATGGCGTACGCCAGCACGTCTTCCTCGCCCCGCGGCTGGGCCCAGTCCCGGCACTGCTGCGCCATGGCCGTGGCGGCGCGGGGGTCCCCCTGCAGGACGGCGAGGTGGGCGTTGCTCCACAGTGCGGTGGCGCGCTCCCGGCTCGGCTCGGCGTCCAGGGCCAGTGCCCGGTCCAGCCCGTGCCGCCCCTCGGCCACGAAGCCACAGCACCGCCAGTAAAAGTACAAGGCCGCCGCCAGCCGCAGCCCGGTCCGGGACTCTCCCGGAGTGCTCAGGCAGAACTCGAGAGCCAGGCGCAGGTTGGCGTGCTCACAACAGGTGCGGGCGAACACCGCCGGCTGGGTGGGGCCGAACCACCCGGCCTTGCCCCCTTCGGCCAAACCCAGGTAGTAGTCCCGATGCCGCCGGGGCAGCACGGCTTCCGCGGCGGCCGCGCGCAGCTTGTCCCGCCCGTAGTGGGCGATGGTGTCCAACTGCCGGTACCGCGCCCCGGTGGCGTGCTCCTCGCTGATCAGGATCGACTTGTCCACCAGCCCGGCCACCAGATCGATCACCCGCTCCCGTTCGATGCCGTCGTAGGCGCAGACCGCTTCGGCCGCGTCCAGGTCGAACCCGCCGGCGAACACCGAGGTCCGCGCCCACAGCGTCTGCTCCGGTGGCGAGCACAGCTGGTAGCTCCAGTCGATCACCGCCCGCAGCGTCTGGTGCCGGGGCAGCACTGCCTGGCTGCCCGCGATTAGCAACTGGAAACGGTCATCTAGCCGCTGCAGGATCTGCGTGGGTGAGAGCATCCGCCGCCGCGCCGCGGCCAGCTCGATGGCCAGCGGCAGCCCGTCCAGCCGACGGCAGATCCGGGCGATCGTCACACGGTCGCGGTCGCTGACGGCGAAGTCGGGCGCCACGGCGGTGGCGCGCTCCGCGAACAGCCGGATCGCGTCGTTGTCGACCAGCTCGCGGAGCGTGGCCTGGTCGGGGTCGGGCAGCGGCAGCGGCGGCACCTCGAAGATGTGTTCACCAGGGGTGTGCAGCGAGTGCCGGCTGGTGGCCAGGATCCGCAGTCCCGGCGCCGCCGTGAGCAGTTCGGCCGCCAGCGCAGCACACTGGTCGGCCAGGTGCTCGCAGTTGTCCAACACCAGCAACAGCTTCTTGTCCCGCAGGTGGCTGACCAACACCTCCCGCGGCGACCGCGCGGACCGATCACGCAGGCCCACTGCGTCGGCGACCGTCTGCTCCAACATGGTCCAGTCCGTCAACGCGGCCAGCTCTACCAGCCACACCCCGTCGGCGAAGGCCCGTTGGGTCTGCGCCGCCACGCGCAGGGCCAGTCGGGTCTTGCCCACCCCGCCCGTTCCGGTCAGCGTCAGCAACCGGGCCGCGGGCAGCACCTTCTTCACCTCGGCCAGCTCACGGCGACGCCCGACGAAACTGCTCACCTCAGCCGGCAGGCTACCCTGCTCCCTCCGGGAGACCACGCCGCCGCATCCTAGCTCCAGGACGACGCGAACACGGGCGTCGACGGTCTCCCACGCTGGCCGATACCCGCCGAAGGCCACTGCTGGCCTCGAGTGTCCGCCGTCGTCCGCTCGCTATGCGGCGACAAGCGTCGACCGGACAAGTCGCTGAGATCCGCAGACCAGAACTCACAAGATGATCAAGGTATCGGATACGGCCGCATCGCCATCAACCAAGATCAGATAACCCTTGAACCACCTGTTCATACGGTCACGACTACGGCGGCACCGCTCGTGCCCCCGACGGCCCTGGCCAGCGCGACAGCCGCGTCCGCCAACGGATGGCTCCTGACAACGGCCACCGTCAACCGACCCCCACCCAGCGACGTGGCGAAAGCAGCCAGCTGGCCGCCGTCCGGACGGCTACGCCAGCTTCGCCTTAGACGACTTCAGCCTGCGAGACCCCGAACGCGTCGTGGTCGTGTCCGGCCAGGTCCCGGAAAACCGGGAGACCAGCGCCGAACCGCTTTTAGACTTTGGCTCTATGAGGGCCGTGGGGGGACTTGCCTGCGTGCTGTGCACGGTCAGCGGTCGTCCCGTTCTGGGGCTGCTGGCCGTGGCGCTGCTCGTCGCCGTCCTGCCCCTTCGGCCGAGGGGGAGCGGACGTGTTTCGGTTTCGCCCAGCTGAATGCGAGCCCGTCTCGTCGTGATCCGCGCCGCTCGCTGGACCAATCGGTGGCGGATCGGCTGCCGCGATCGTCGTGGTCGTGGGCGTGGTCGGGATGGTCATGTCCCGTCGCGGCGGAACTGCACCTGTGGTCGCCAGGCCGACCGGCGCTGAGGATGACGGCCTCGGCGGCGTCGAGGTCCCGGACACCGGTGGAGTGCCGGTCGTCGCGGAACAGGCGAAGCACCAATCATCCCCTGGTGGGACGACCGTGTAGGGTACGGCGATTCCGGCAACCATCAGCGCGAGACCGCCGATGCCGGCGGTGCATGACACGACGGTCGAGCGTCTCGTGCGGTCGTTGCCGCGGCCACGGTCAGACATCTGAGTGATCCTCACCTACGCTGACGACTGCAACGGCGAGTATACGAAGATCAATTGGCGGCCGGAAGCGGCGCTCGCCTGAATTGCACATCGCGACGACTGCTCGACTGACCGTGTCGATCGTCTTCGCGCCGTCGAAGACGGCCGGTGTGCACCCTCGGTGGTGTCCACGTCACGTCTGGGCCCGTTGCCGGTCGGTGGGCACGGTGGCGGTGTTGCGCCAGGTGAAGATCACCGGCAACGCCGGCAGCCCAGATCGTTGCCAGGCGATCCCCAGTTCGGCGTAGTCCAGCTCGACAACTGCCACGAGACCCCCGTCTCTCCTTCAGCACGCAGCCTGCCGACAGTAGCGGACCGGTCACGCACAGGAGGAGGAACTGGGGGAGACAGCGATCAGTCGTGGGGCGGCGCCCCGTCGAGCAGCGTCCACGCCGCGCGGAGATGAAGAACGAGGTCCCCCGCCTGGTCGGTGTCGAAGAGGACTTGGCACGTTCGCTGCTCGGGCAAGGTCAGGGACAGCTCGCGTGGCCCGAGCTCCGTCCGGTCGGGCACTGGCGCGCGGGGCTCGTCGCCTGCGGGCCGGACGTTGAGCAGCAGCCGCCCGTGCACCACGTGCGTGCTGGTTACGTAGGAAACCTCACCGCCCAGCAGCGCGGTCATCAACTCGTACAGGTCGTCTCCGGACAGACTTACCGTGAAATCTGCTTGCCCACCGAGACAGATCGTCACTGCGTCCCGATGCGCGACGATCGTCATCACGGACAACGCCCTGGTGACGACGACACCGGGCACGACCCGCTCGAACAGCGGCTCAGGCACGGGGACCACCGTCCATACCCTTCGTCGCCTCCGGCGTTTCCCCAGGCGGGGTGGACAGCTCGCTCGCCGGGGCGGCCCGCCGCAGGCGGTGGGCTCGGGACGCACGACAGGTTCCGCGCCCGCGCGCAGCCGTGACCATAACGGTCACCGACGACCTGGCCGTGGCGGCGACGGTCGCACGCAGGCGAACCTGCGGTGACAGGTGCTGCTCGTGGCCCATCACGACACCAGCTCCTGGAATATCGACGCGAAGGTGGGCGCCGCCATGACACGTCGGAACTCCGACCACGCGCCGGACACGTCGACGCGGGTGAACGGCGGCGTGCCGGTCAGTGGCACCTGATGCAGGGAGAGCTTCGCCGTCGGCTCGCCGGAGATCCCGGTCACGATGACCGTGACGGAGCCCTCGGCCACCCGGGTGACGTAGAACCGCTCTCCGGCAAGCCCGGCCAACGGGTGCACGAGCGCGGTGGCGACCTGCACCGCGGAGCGTCCGCCGGCCCAGTCCAGGCACAGGCCGCAGGGGCCGTCTGGGCACCGCACCGCCGCCGCGTGGTTCGCCGAACACGGATATCCGGCCGAGGCGATCCGGCACGCCCAGGCAGCGCAGGACTGGACCCTCGCGGCCCGGCTGCTGTTCGATCACTGGCTCGGTCTCTACCTCGACGGGCACGGCGCCACCGTGCGGGACGTGCTGGCCGGGTTTCCACCTGACGCGGTGGTTCCCGATGCCGAACTCTCCGGGGTGATGGCGGTTTCGGAGCTGATCGGCGGATCACTGGGGGAGGCTGAGCGGCATCTCGCGGCGGCCACCCGGGACCTGGCGTCCGTGCCGGCGGACCGCCGGGAACGGGACTGGGCCTGGCGATCGTGCGGCAGGTCGCGCTCGCGCACGGTGGCGACGTGGTCGCGGCGGGTCGCCCTGGTGTTGGCGCCGTGGTGGGTTTCACGGTCGCCGACGACCGGCTCTCACCGGACTCTTAACCGCACCACGCTCGACTTTCACCCAGCGGGGGCAGGGTGGTGGGGAATCGACTCAGGAGCACCCGTTGACCGCCACCGTCCGCTCCCCAGGCCCGCTCGCGTCGAGCGTGCCGCGCCCTGCCCGCGTGTGGTGGCGCGACCTTTCCGGTCTGACGGGCTGGTTCAGCGTGCTGTTCGTGGTGGCGCTGTGGGTGTCCGGCCGTGGCCTGCAGAACCTCGCCACAGACCCGCTGACCACGTTGGGGCGGCTGACCGGTCTGGTCTCCGCGGACCTGCTGCTGCTCCAGGTGCTGCTGATGGCCCGGATCCCGTGGGTGGAGCGCGGTTACGGCCAGGACGAGTTGGCCCGCCGCCACCGGCTGGTGGGATTCGGCTCAGTGGCGCTGATGTTCGCGCACGTCGCGCTGATCAGCCTCGGCTACGCCGCCGCCGACCGGAGTGGACTCCTGGGTGAGGTGTGGGACCTGGTGACCACCTATCCCGGCATGCTGCTGGCCACGGCCGGGACGGCGGCGCTGTTTCTCGTCGCGGCGACCTCGATGCGTGCCGCCCGCCGGAAGCTGCGCTACGAGTCGTGGCACTTGCTGCACCTCTACGCCTACCTCGGCGTCGGCCTGGCATTGCCGCACCAGTTGTGGACCGGCGCGGATTTCACCGCTTCCCCGGTCGCGACGGTGTTCTGGTGGACGGCCTATGCGCTGGCCGCCGGCGCGCTGCTGGTGTGGCGTCTGGCAGTGCCCATAGCGCGCAACGTGCGGCACCGGCTGGTGGTCGACGGCGTGGTCCGCGAGGCGCCTGGCGTGGTGTCGGTGTACCTACGCGGGCGGGACCTCGGGCGGCTGTCGGTGGCGGCCGGTCAGTTCTTCGTGTGGCGGTTCCTCGACGGACCCGGGTTCACCCGCGGCCACCCGTTCTCGCTCTCCGCCGCACCCGATGGAGTCCGCCTGCGGATCACCGCGAAGAACCTCGGCGACGGCAGCGCCCGCCTCGCCCGCCTGAAACCGGGCGCCCGAGTGCTGTTCGAAGGCCCGTACGGGCGACTTGGCTCGGTCCGCACCGGCCCGAAGATCACGCTGATCGCGGCCGGCGTCGGCATCACACCGTTGCGGGCGATGCTGGAGGCGATGCCCTACCGACGCGGTGACGCCGTGCTCCTCTACCGCGCCGGATCCTCAGGCGACCTGGTGTTCCGCCATGAACTCGACGCGATCGCCGCCCGCCGTGGTATCCGCCTCGCCTACCTGCTTGGGCCGCGGCCCCGTGGCCGCACGTCGTGGCTGCCGGACCGCTACCAAGGCGCGCCCGACACACATGTGCTGCGCCATCTGGTGCCGGACATCGCCGAACACGACGTGTACGTGTGTGGGCCCGAGGCCTGGACCGCCGCCGTGGTCGCCACTGCCGAGGCCGTCGGCGTCGCGCGCGGACGTATCCACACTGAAAGCTTCTCCTGGTAGGAGGGGAAACGACGAATGACCAGGATCGCTGTGATCTTCGCGGCCACGGTGTCGGTTGTGGTGCTGCTGTTCAGCTACCGCACCAGCAGCCACCCGGACGCGCTAGGCACAATCGACCCGCGGACCCGGGTGGCGGCTGGCTCGGCCGTGCCGAACCCCTCGTCCGCCCCGGCGACGCCGAGCGGCAGCCCGCCGGCCACCAACGGCGCCAACGCGAGCGGCACGTACGACGGTGGCGCGGCCGACACCCGGTACGGTCCGGTGCAGGTTCGAATCACGTTGTCCGGCGGGCGGATCACCAACGCTCAGGCCGTGCAGGCGCTGAACGGGAGCCGTCGCGACGTCGAGATCAGCGACATGGCCGTGCCCGAGCTGGTGCAGGAGACCCTGCAGGCGCAGAGCGCTCAGATCGACACCGTCAGCGGCGCCACCTACACCTCCGAGGGCTACATCCAGTCGCTGCAGTCCGCGATCGACGCGGCTCACCGATGACGGACCGCCCCGGCCCCGTCGCCTATGCGTGCTTCGGCGACGGGGCTGGAGTACGAGATCATCGTGGTGGCCTGAGGATTCCTCAGGCAGCTGACGGGACCGGCTCGGCCGTCCGCCGGGACCACACCCGTTCCAGTGCGAACCGGCCCGGCCCGGTGAACACCACGAGCAGCAGCGCCCAGCAGAACAAAGCCGCTTCCTCACCACCGTTCTGGATCGGCCAGAGGCCGTTGGGCGCATGGACGGTGAAATACGCGTAGGCCATCGAGCCCGAGCCCAGGACGGCTGCCGGCCTGCTCGCGATGCCGGCGCACACCAGCACGCCGCACACCAGTTGGATGAGCGCGGCCCACCAACCGGGCCACGCGCCCACTGGCGAAGGATGTGCCCCGAACAAGCCGAAGACGGTCTTCAAGCCGTGACAGGCGAACAGGAAGCCGATCACGATGCGGTACAACCCGATCAGGTGCTCTCGGGCGGGTTCCAACCGATGCATGTGCCCTCCGGGTGACTACGAGCGGGCACACGCGGGTGCCCGCGGGCAGGGATATTCAGGGCGGCGGAGTCCATTCTCCCCTGACAGGGGCCAACTTCCGGCGAGAACGGCACGATCAGGTATACCGCGCAAGGCGAATCCGGACACCCGTCGAAAGTCGCACTCCGGCGAAGTCTCACCGACCTCTTACCGAGCATTCCTGCCATATCACGATCGGACTCGCCCAAGCGGTCCATACTTTCGTGCCTACCGGGGCCCAGCCCCGCGGTGAGCCTCGGGACCCCATCGCTTGGCCACTTCGCCAGCCCCGACGCCAACCGGACGACGGCGGGCATCGCGCGATCGCATGGCGTCGGAATGTGCCCGGCCCTTACCTTGACACTTCTCGACAATGGGCGAGGAGCCTCCGGCGACATAGATTTCACGCCAAGCGCGCGCTGTCCGCGTTCAACTGGCGCCTACAGCAGACCGACAGCTCGGTGACAGCGCTGCGGACCCAAGGCCGGGCACCCACCCTGAACGCGTCGGCATGTGCCCAGCCCCCGCACCAGTGGACGACCCACCTCGGTATTGGGGTTTCGTCGGTCCCGGATTGCCGCTGTCAGCCTGTACGCATGACCAGGCGCGACGGCGGTGGCAGGGGGAAGGGAGCCGTTCATGGGGCGAGCAGGGACGCAGCAGGATCACGCGCACTCACGGGAACGAAATCAGAAGCCGTAGCACGGTGAGCAGTGCGGTGAACAGCACCGCGCGGAACAGGGCCCGCGAACCCGGGCGGCGCGCGGCGATGGCGCCGATGGTCAGGGCGCCGGTCACCACCGGCTTGTCGGCACGGCGCACCGCCCGGTCGCGGTCGGCGTCGAGATAGTCGTTGAGCCACCCCACCGAGAGTTGGCCGGCCAGCACGGCAGCGGCGACGAGCAGGACGCTCACGATCGGGAGCCCCACGCTCACCGCGAGAGCCCCGAACTCTGCGACTGCCGACTCAGCCGCGCTGCAGGGCGAGCCGGCGCGGCCGCCCCGGTCGGTCGGCCCAGGCCCGCAGCAGCGACGTCTTCCCGCTGCCGGCCGGAGCCGAGATAGCCGTCACCGCGCTCGCGGCCGCACGATCCAGGGCGGCGACAAGATCGCTGCGGTGGATCAGCCAGGATGCTGCAGGAGCCACCTGGGCACTCTCTCACCCGGCGCCGGGCCGGCTCGCGGATCGCCGGGATCGGGTGACGACCTCTCACCCGGCACGTCACGATCCTGGCTTGGCCGCCGACTAGCCCTCAGCCGGCCGGACGGCCAGAATCACGGGAGGAGGCCAGGTATGGAGCTGCGCGCAGGGGACACACTTGAGCCAGGACCGCCGACGGTCCGTCGGTGGATGGCATGACAGTCCCGGGACCGCCGTCGTCGGACGGCACGAAGCCCGCCAACCGGAAGACCGCCCGCCGGGTGGTGCCGCTGTTCCGGCCCTACCGGGCACAGGTGGCTGTCGTCGTCGGACTGATCGTGCTGACCTCGACGATCGGCATCGTCAACCCGCTGCTGATCCAGGCCGTGTTCAACCGGGCCCTGTTCGTTCCCGGCGGCCCCGACGTCCCACTGTTGGTCATCTTGGTGGCCGTGATGGCCGTCGTGCCGATCGCCAACGGCGCCATCGGCATCGTGCAGACCTACCAGACCACCCGGGTCGGCCAGCTGGTCATGCGGGACCTGCGCGACCAGCTCTACTCGCACCTGCAGAAGCTGCCGCTCGCCTTCTTCACCGGCACCAAGACCGGGGAGATCCAGTCGCGGCTGGCCAACGACGTGGGCGGCGTGCAGTCGGTGGTCACCACGACCGCCTCAAGCATCCTGGCCAACGTCGTCATCTTCGTGTCCACCGTCGTCGCCATGGTCGTGCTCAGCTGGCAGCTGACCGTCGTCGCGCTCGTCACCGTGCCGGTGTTCTTCTGGCTGACGAGGATGGTCGGCGAGCGGCGGCGCCGGGTGGCCCGCTCGACCCAGGAGTCGCTGGCGGCGATGAGCGCCCTGTCCGAGGAGACCCTGTCGGTGTCCGGGGTGCTGCTGGCCAAGGTGTTCGGCAACCAGGCCCGCGACGCCGCCCGCTACCACGAGGAGAACCAGCGCCTGGCCGACCTGGAGGTCCGCCAGCAGATGATCGGCCAGGGCTTCTTCGCGATCGTGCAGGCGTTCCTGTCGATCACTCCGGCCGCGGTGTACCTGATCGCCGGCTTGCTGCTGGCGAACGGCACGGACGTCTCGGCCGGCACCGTGGTCGCGTTCACCACGCTGCAGACCCGCCTGTACTTCCCGATCGGGCAGCTGCTGCAGGTATCGGTGGAGCTGCGATCGTCGGTCGCCCTGTTCGACCGGATCTTCGAGTACCTGGACGTGGTGCCCGACATCGTCGACGCGCCCGACGCCGCGGATCTGCCGGCGGCCGGCGGCGGCCGGCGGGTCGAGGTCAGGGAGGTCCACTTCCGCTATCCCGGCACGTCACAGGATTCGCTGGCTGGCGTCAGCTTCGAAGCCGACCCCGGCCAGCTCGTGGCCCTGGTCGGGCCGAGCGGGGCCGGCAAGACCACCATCAGCTACCTGATCCCGCGGCTGTACGACGTCACCGGCGGCTCGGTCCGGATCGACGGCGCCGACGTGCGGCGCGTCCGCCAGACGTCGCTGGCCTCCGCCATCGGCTTCGTGACCCAGGAGAGCTACCTCTTCCACGACAGCATCCTGGCCAACATCCGCTACGGCCGTCCTGCCGCCTCCCTCGCGGAGATCGAGGAGGCCGCCCAGGCGGCATACATTCACGACCGGATCATGGAGTTCCCCGATGGCTACGACACGATCGTCGGCGAGCGGGGCTACCGCCTGTCCGGCGGTGAGAAACAGCGCCTGGCCATCGCGCGGGTGCTGCTGCACGACCCCCGCGTCCTGATCCTGGACGAGGCGACCTCGGCACTCGACACCGCCAGCGAGCGCGAGGTCCAGAAGGCCCTCGACACCCTGATGGGATCACGGACCACCATCGCCATCGCCCACCGCCTGTCCACCGTCGTCAACGCCGATGTCATCAACGTCATCGACGCCGGACGCGTGGTCGAATCAGGCACCCACCGCTCCCTGCTGCGCGAAGGCGGCCTGTACGCGTCGCTTTACCAGGAGCAGTTCGAGGGCGGCAAGGTCCAGTGGCAGTGCGCCGGCGGCGACGTCATGGCCGACGGCACCGTCCGGCACCGGGAGGCGCGGTCCGCGTAGGCGTCATCCAGCACAACCGGCAGGGACGGGCCGCCTTGGCGAGAGCGGCCTCCGGCGCTGCTCCGGTCAGTTCCCGGCGGCGGTTCCGGCTCGATCTCCCACACCACCAACGGGATCTGCTCACCGACCCGGACCGGGTCGATCACCTCGACGTTCGACAACGTGATCGACCCGGCGGCATCCTCCACGAATATCATCACGCCGCCTGACCAGTACGGACGACCTTTCCGGCAGCTACAAGTGCGGCGGCTGCGGCGGCGAGGGTGACGGCCTCGCACAGCACCGACACGACTCCGAGCGGTTCGAGCCAGTTGCCGACGTCGTCGGCGAGCTGGGGAAACGCGACGATACGGGTCGCCGCGTAGCCGAGGAGGGCTAGGCCGCAGGTGAGGATCGTCAGCTGGTAGACCGGGACACTGTCGTGGATCAGCGCGGCCGTGGCCAGGACGAGGAGTGCCACGGTGAGGACGATGAACAGCACGCCCATGTAGGGTGCCTCGCTCAGATGGGGTCCGGTGACCGGAATGTGCGCGACGGCGGCGATCACGGCGGCTGGGGCGAGCAGGAATCGGAGACCGTTGCGCAGGGCGGGGCCCAGCGGCGTGGTCCGAATGGCGTTGTCCATGGCGTCTTCCGTGACGTGAAGGGTGGCCGCACCCGGGGGCATGGCCAACCGAGGGACGAGGACTCAGACGGTGAGGGCGAGCCGGCGGGGTTGGACGCGGCGCCAGGCGGATGACAAGGAACATGACCATGCCCACGAACGGCAGCGACCCGATCGCCCAGCTCAACCCGAGCGGCGGCCCTGGCTGGCCGAGCACGGTGAGCCCGGACAGCGTTCCCTGGCCATGGCCCGCAGGCCCGTCGATGACGAAGGTGAAGTTGTAGCTCCCGGCCGCATTGAGGGCCTTGACGTCAAGACCCCACGAGTCGAGCTTGCGCGGGTGGCGGACCAGCTTCGTCAGGTGCTCGTCGGGTTTGACACCAGGTCCCTCCATCTGCAGGGTTCCGGACTTGCCCGCGATACCGCCGTCGGGCACGAAGGTGAAGTCCAGCGACTGCATTGCACGGATCGGCCAGACGGAGAAACCGACCGTCACGTTGTACGGGCCGGCCTGCACGTGCTCGGTGTGCACGATGTCCACCGGCGTGTAGGCCATCGCGGGACCGGCCGTGACCAGGCACAGGCCAGCCGCCGTCAGCAGCGCCATGGCCAGCCGGCGAAGTCGTCCGGCACGTGATCGACGTTCTGAAGTGGACATCAGGCTTCCCCGGTGACGGGCGCGACTGCGCGTAGCATGACGGTGAATCGTCCGGCGAGAAAGCCGGCGAGGACACCGAGTGGAATCCCGACGACCGCGAGGAGCGCGGCCAGTGTCAGGGACACACCCGACGACGGGTCGGTGAGTCCCAGCTGGATGGGTAGGCTGCCGGCCACAATCGCGCCGGTCGCGCCGCCGGCGGCAAGGACGATCTTTCCCGCGTTCAGTTGGCGGCTGCGGACCAGCCAGAACAGCGCCTCGACGGCGATGGCCGCGACGACAAGGAACATGGGCATGGCACCAGGCAGGTCCGGCGGCTGCGGGGAGAGCCCGTCGCGAAGCGGCAGTCCGACCGCCGCAGCGTAGGTCTGCGCGGCCCACGGCGAGAACCACCACAGAACGGCTTGCAGGATCCCGAGCACGACGGCGATCGCCACCGCCGCACCCGGACGGCGCAGGATGCCCGTGCCGACGATCAGTAGCAGCGCCGAGAAGAAGATGACGCCGAAGACGGTTGGGTCGATCGTTAGCGGCAGACTGCTGAACGCGTTGGTGGTGATGGGTGCGAAGGTCATCAGGATCGGGACCGCGAGCAGCACGCCGATCTGTGCCCACCGCTGGTCGCGCGCGGCGGCGAAGACGATGACGCTGCCGACCATGGTGGCCGAGATCGACAGGAACAGCGCCACGTGCGGCGGAGAGTTGAGCACGGCGTCGAAGCCGTACAGGATGTGCCACCACAGGTCGAGCAGACCGTAGAGCAGGAACGACGCCGCACCCGATCCGGAGATCAGGTAGCCGAGCGGCGCGGTGAAGGTGCCGCCGAACACACGGACGGGCGTGCCACCGATCGTGCGTGGCATGGGCCGCCCGGCCCTGTGCGTGCCGAAAACTACGTCCGCGCAGGTCAATCGGCATGTCGATACTTGTGGAGGACTCCACCCAGGCGGTCCCGCCGGCGTATCGCAAAGCGTTTGATCCGGTCCGGTTCAAGGAGTCGGGGCCGGGCTCGCAGAGGTGCCGCCGCAGCGAGCGATCGATGGGGCCGGTGCAGGTTGTAATGCTGCTCGTGACTTGCGGAGCGCGTGCGGGAGGTGGGCCTCGTTCCAGATTAGGGTCCGGTCCAGCAGCTCGGCGCGCAGCGTCTTGACCCAGCGCTCCATGATCGTGTTCATGTGGGGCATCCGAACACCGGTTAGCACCGTAGCGACTCTGGCGCTGCTGAGGATCGTGTCCATCAG
>Ga0307511_10000530_pt1 | contig 40801 bp, 34 predicted proteins | sample 13_EM_MG_FD_200266 | JGI IMG/M metagenome (GOLD analysis project Ga0307511, IMG submission 200266) | Populus trichocarpa ectomycorrhiza microbial communities from riparian zone in the Pacific Northwest, United States - 13_EM | ecosystem: Host-associated > Plants > Roots > Unclassified | place... | reverse complement strand
CAGTCCGCAGCTCAACCAACGGGGAGCCAACACTGATGGTGACCAAGCCCGCATCCGTACGGGACCTGTCGCTTCATTCGCTCGTGTCACTACTCGTTCTGGGAAGCGCGTGTCTTCCTGAACAGGCTCCGGCCGAAGAGCAAGCTGATTCGGCTCCTACCGTGCCAGGTCTCGAAGAGGTGGTGGTCAGCGCGCGCAAACGCACTGAGAATCTGCAGCAGACCCCCGTTTCGGTATCGGCGTTCGGAGCCGAAGAGCTCGAGCAACGTCAGGTCGCTTCGACCACCGATGTCGGCAATCTGGTGCCCAACGTGCAGTTCGACGGTGTGGCATCCGAATCGGGCGGCGGCGCATCCACCCAGATGTCCATTCGCGGCATCGGCCAGACAGATTACGTATTGACTGTCGAGCCGGGCGTCGCCGTCTACCTCGACGGCGTTTACATCAGCAAATCGGTCGGTTCGCTGTTGAATACGATCGACCTCGAACGAGTCGAGGTGTTGCGCGGACCCCAGGGCACCCTGTTCGGCCGCAACACCATCGGCGGGGCGATCGTGCTCACGTCAAAGCGGCCAGGCAACGAGCCTGAATTCTCGGTTGAAGCGGCCACCGGCAGCTTCAACCGGGCCGACATCAAGACCGTACTGTCCGAGCCCGTGAATGACGTGCTGAAAGTGCGCTTCTCCGGCGCTTACCAGAGTCGTGACGGCTACGTCGACAGGGTACTACCCAACGGGGACCGCACTGGAGCGACCCAGGGCGGCGCCCATGACCTTTCAGGCCGCTTCACAGCAGTGTTGGATCTGAGCCCCAGCCTCAGCGCGACACTCGCCGTCGACGGTTCCCGCATGCGCGACGAATCCCCCGGCCAGGTGCTGGTGCGAGCGGATGAGACCGCCGCCTTCGCGAGCCTGTACAACGCATTTGTGCCAGGCGGGCAATGCTTGCCAACGGCGGGCACGGCGCGGCTCTCCAATCCGAGTTGCTATAACAGCCAGTGGATCAAGCCGATCGACTCGCTGACGACCACCAACAGCGGCCCGAACGTCTCTGACACGAACGTGTGGGGGTCCGCCCTCACGCTGGATTGGGATGCGGGTCGCGCGCGCGTCAAGTCCATTACCGCGTACCGCAAGGTCAACTTGCAGGTCTCCCAGGACATTACCGCGAGCCCGAGCTACTTCAATGACATCGGGCAGAGCATCGAGTTCGAACAGTTGAGTGAGGAGCTGCAGCTCTCCGGCAAGGCCTTCGATCAGAAGCTGCAATACATCGTCGGCCTGTACGGCCTGCACGAACAGGGCAGCCAGGCGTTTCCGGTGAACCTGACGCTCGTGCAGTTTCTCTCGGGCGGGCTCGTCGACAATAACAGCTACGCGAGCTTCGGCCAGGTCACGTATAACTTCACGGGCCGCTTCGGGATCACAGGGGGTTTGCGCTACACGGACGAAACACGGAAGTTCAACCCGCAGCAGTACATTGTCGGCTATAACGCCCAGACCAACGTGGCCGGATTCGTCAACCCAATCGCGGGGGCGTTTGGGCCACCCGGACAGCCACTGTTCCCGGCGGGCTGGTATCGGCGCTCCGGCTCTGCGACGACGCCTTCTGTCACTTTCGATTTCAAGCTAACGAGCGATCTGTACAGCTACTTCACCTACTCAGAAGGTTTCAAGGGAGGCGGCTTCGTCATGCGCTACTTCCCGCCGGTGGTACCGGCTCCCGGCACAAACCCAGATTCGCTCGTCGGCTACGCGAAGCCCGAGACCGCCCGGCTCTACGAACTCGGCATCAAGAGCGAGTGGCTGGAGCATCGCCTGCGTGTGAACACCTCGGTGTTCCGTACGGACTATAAGGACCTGCAGATCACTTTCAACATCGATCCCGACGGTGCAGGCCCGATCGGAGCTTTTGTGCCAGTGCTCGCGAACGCCGGTACGGCGCGCATCCAGGGTGTGGAGCTCGAGACGGAGTTCGCCGCCACGGACTGGCTGCGACTCAATGCGAGTGGCGGCTACCTCGACGCCAAGTACCTGTCCTTCTCGACACTTGCGATTCAGCAGCTCCCGTCACTACCGACAGAGCTACCCAACGCACCGGAATTCACGGGCAACATCGGATTCGTTGCAGACTTCGCACGAAACTACACCGGACGGTGGTTTATGCGCGGCGACTACTCTTATCGCAGCGAGCAGTTCAAGGAATTCACCAACGACCCGACACTGAAGCAGCCGGCGTACGGCATCCTGAACGCAAGCTTCAACTATCTGTCACCCGACGCCCACTGGTCGGCGTCCCTTGGAGGCACGAACCTCACGGACAAGATCTACATCGTCAGCGGGGTCAGCAACAACGGCATTGGGTACTCGCAAGCCGCTGTTTCGCGGCCGCGTGAGTGGTTCCTGCGTCTGAAGTACAGCTACTAAACGCGGGTGCCCGCCATCGGAGGATTCGCGAATGCCCGTCAGTTTCAGCGTGATGTTCACCGGGATGTATTCCATGCGCGACGTGGCGCGGATGGCGCAGCAGATCGAGGCCTATGGGTTCGACGAGTTGCACGTCGCCGACGATCTGGTATTCCGCCCGGCTTGGCCAATGCTGACCGTGGCTGCTCAGCACACGAGCCGCATCAGGCTCGGGCCCTTTATCGTTACGCCGCAGGTGGCGCACCCTGTGTATCACGCGTCGAATTTGGCCGCTCTCGACGAGTTGAGCGGCGGACGCGCCATCTGCGGCATGGGGCGCGGCGGGTTTAATCCGCTCATTGGCATCCAGGGCCCTCCCAAGGCGATCAAGATGCTGAAGGAGGCGTACCTCATGATGCAACGGATGCTCTCGGGCGATCGCACTCCGTTCGAAGGGGAGTTTTTCAAGGGAACCAAGGACCTCTACTTCCAATACGAAATTCCCCGCCGTGATGTCCCGGTCTACATCGGAACGTGGGGACCCAAGATGGCACATATGGCGGGCACGGTGGCTCCCGGTATTAAAGCCGATTGCGTAGCCAACGCGCAGTACCTGCGCGACCTGGGTGCACAGATGGTAAGCGGCGCTCGTGATTCTGGCCGCGATCCGTCGAAGCTCGAGCTCATCGTCGGTCCGCTGTGCTGCATTTCGCGTGACCGCGATCGCGCGATGCGCACGACCAAGGAGATGCTTGCGCTATTGCAGCCCTTCCTCGCCCCGATGACTCACAACGAGGGCATTCTGGACGAAGAGATCGTTGCAACCGCCGAGGCCTTCAACTCCGGCGACGTGGCGCGGGCGGTCAGTATGGTGTCGGACAAGGCAGTGCGTGCGTTCTCGCTCACTGGCACACCAGCCGACGTGATTCCTCAGATCGAGGAACTCATCGACGCGGGGGCAACCAACATCGCATTCGGTCCGCCCCTCGGCCCGGACTTCCTCGAGGCGCTCGAGCTGTTGTCCACCGAAGTGCTGCCCCATTTTGCCTCGAGGAGACACTAACCCATGTCCGCCCACAACGAGAAGGTACTCGACCAGCTTGTCGAGGCGTGGTGCTCTCATGACATTCCATCCCTGATCAACCTCTTCACCGACGACTGCCTCTATGAGGATATGGCGCTGGGTGTAGTCAACCGTGGCAAAGCAGAGCTGCAACACTTTGCGCAAGACGTGTTCAAGACCATGCCGGACTTTCACCTGAAGTTCCCGCGCCGGTTCGCCACGCAGGACTCTGGCGCATCGGAGTGGGTGATCAGTGCCACATGGGCCGGACCCTTCGAGGACGTGGACTGCTCAGGGCGGAAGATCGTTTTCACGGGACTCTCGATGTACATCTTCCGCGACGGCAAGCTGGCTTCAAATCGCGACTGCTGGGACTACACTTCCCTGATGCGGCAGTTCGGTGTGCTCGGTGCAAGCCTGCGTTCGTTGCGCTGAAACCCTGGAGCCGTGGCCGTGTATAACGGATGTCTATCGATTGTCGGCGGCACCGGAGCCCTCGGACGTGCTCTCGCGCATCGGGCGCTGCGCCACGGAATTAAGGTCTGCATCGGTTCGCGTACGCAGGCACGAGCCGATGCCGTAGCCAATGAGCTGCGGGCGTGCATCCCGGGGGCTCGCGTACTCGGACACGCGAATCTCGACGCCGCAGAAAGGGGCGACATGGTCGTGGTTACGGTGCCATTCGCCAGTCAGATCGAAACGCTACGCGAGATCAAACCGGCTGTCCGTGGCAAGATCGTGATAGATACCACGGTGCCACTCGTCCCGCCGAAAGTCGCGCGCGTGCAACTACCGGCGGAACACTCAGCGGCGGTGCGCGCGCAATCCGAGCTCGGCGAAGAAACACAAGTCATTTCCGCCCTGCACACCATCGCGGCGACGCACCTCGAATTGAGCGAAGATGCGCACGTTCTGGGCGACGTCTTGGTCTTTGGCAACGACAAAGCCAGCCGGGACGTCGTTATCTCCTTTCTGCACAACATCGGCCTCCATGCCTTGCATGGCGGCGGGCTCGCCAACTCGGTCGCCGCTGAAGCAATGACTTCCGTGTTGATCTTTATAAACAAGAGCTACGGCGGTGGACACGCCGGCCTGCGAATTACCGGCCTTCCAACGGCCGCAGAATGACCAGGAGCCCTTACGCTGCCGCAGCAGGATGCAACTAATTCGGGAGGGTGATCTTGAGTAGACGCTCAAAGCAGTTCGTCCTGGCATTTCGGGTCACGGTGCTGATCATGTTTGGGTGTGCGACTGGCGCTTGCGGCAGTTCCGCGCAACAAGTGAGCGCGCCGAGCATTAATGCGCAACCGGGCACAGTCGACGAGACGCGCCTCCGGACCGCGGATCAGGAGGCGACTGATTGGCTGACATATGGGCGAACCTATTCGGAGCAGCGCTTCAGCCCTCTCACGCAGATCGATACAAACAACGTGAGGAACCTCGGTCTCGCGTGGTGGTACGAGATGAAGGTCAACCGCGGCGTCGAGGCGACACCGCTGGTCGCGGACGGCGTCATGTATGTGACGAGCGCTTGGAGCATGGTCTATGCACTCGACGCAAAAACCGGCAAGGAACTCTGGTTCTACGATCCGAGGGTGCCGCGTGAGCAGGGTCAGCGTGTGTGTTGTGATGTCGTCAACCGCGGAGTCGCCCTATGGCACGGCAAGGTTTACGTCGCCACGATCGACGGACGTCTGATCGCCCTCGACGCGCGGACCGGCACGCCTGTTTGGGAAAGAGTCACCGTGGACCAGACGCTCCCCTACTCCATTACGGGTGCGCCACGGGTCGCGCGGAACCTTGTATTCATTGGCAATGGAGGAGCTGAGTTCGGTGTGCGCGGTTACCTGAGTGCCTATGATGCCGAGTCAGGCAACTTGCGTTGGCGCTTCTATACGGTACCTGGCGATCCTGCGAAGGGCCCGGACGGGGCGGCATCAGACAAGCCGCTCGCCGAAATCGCCGCGAAGACCTGGCATGGAAAATGGTGGAATTACGGCGGCGGGGGCACTGTTTGGGATTCGATCGTCTACGACCCGGAGCTCGACTACCTGTACGTCGGAGTCGGCAACGGCGGACCTTATGACCAGCAGGTTCGCTCGCCCGGCGGTGGCGACAACCTGTTCATCTCGTCGATACTCGCGCTGCGTGCCGCCACCGGCGAATATGTCTGGCACTATCAGACCACACCCGGTGAAGTATGGGACTACACCGCATCCCAACAGATTACGCTGGCGGACGTGGATGTCGGTGGCAAGCCTCGCAAGCTCCTCTGGCAGGCGCCGAAGAACGGGTTCTTCTACGTCCTGGATCGCAGCAACGGTGAGTTGCTCTCCGCCAAGCCGTACACGACAGTCACGTGGGCCAGCCGTATCGATATGAAAACGGGCCGGCCAATTGAAGCCAAGAACGCGCGATACCCGGCGGGTACGACGGTCAGCCTGCAACCGGCAATCATCGGCGGGCACAACTGGCAAGCGATGGCGTACAGCCCGCAAACCCGCCTCGTATATATCCCAGTAATCGACATGCCCATGCCGTGGTCGCAGGATCCCGGATTCACACAGCGACCGGGCTGGTGGAATACGGCCGTGCCGGGGCCAGCCCTACCATCAGATCCCAGCATCGTGGCGCAGATCCGCAAGTCTGCCCAGAGCTTTCTGCGGGCATGGGATCCGCTTGAGCAGCACGAAGCGTGGAGCGTCCCAACCAGTGGTCCGTGGAATGGCGGCGTCCTCGCAACAGCAGGCGGGCTAGTCTTTCAGGGCACGGCTGATGGAAGGTTTATCGCATATGACGCAAGAGGCGGCGCGAAGCTGTGGGAGGCACTGACCAACACCGCCACCCTCGGTACTTCGTCAGCAGCGTTGCGTCGCGGAGCTACGCTATACCAGACCTACTGTTGGCCCTGTCACGGAGCGAGCGCCGTGAGCTCAGGTGTGCTTCCTGACCTCAGACGCTCACCGATTCTGCGAGATACCACCGCATGGAAGAGCATTGTCATCGATGGCGTACGAAAGGAGAATGGCATGGCAAGCTTTGCTCAGTGGATCAACTCCGAGGATGCGGAGGCGCTGCGCACCTATGTTGCTTCGGTCGCCGCGCTTGCTGCACCAAGCACGGTTGCCTCCCACAATTGAGCTCGGCACCATCGGGTGCGCCCATCACTGAGCCCAAAAATCGGGATACGGGACCCGGTTCCTGAAGCCGCCATTCGCGCCGATGCGCTCGCAGTGCGTTCGAAGATGTATCACACTAGATCGGGTTGCGCCTCCTCTCGCACTGCAACCCAGCGTCGTAAATTGCGCCCAAATATCATGGCCGAAGTGCTCCTCCTCGATGACGACCCGGCCATGCTCGTTTTTCTCGAGGGCATCCTCTCGCACGCCGGATATATCTGTCATACACAGACGGATCCCCAGGCAGCGCTGTCACAGGTAGCCGGCCGCCAGGAGATCGGCCTGGTGTTGAGCGATGTCTACATGCCGGGATTGACGGGCCTGCAATTCATCAACCGGCTGCACGCGCTACGGCTTGGCCGGCCTGCGCCACCGGTGATGCTGCTTACCGCCCAGCCCTCGGTCGAGTCTGCGATCGATGCGCTGCGGTTAGGCGCCGAGGATTTCCTTCTCAAGCCGGTCCGTCCGGATGAGCTGACCGAAGCCGTTGCACAAGCCCTGTCGCGGTCCCAAGCGGATCGTACGGTTGGCACGACGCGCACACCGCAAATCGATCAATTAGTGCAGCAGGCCGAAGAGTTGGCGGGAAGGTTGCGGAATCTCGCCGACGCTCATGACCTGCCGCCTGTCGGCACGTCGGCGCCTGCGCCCGCCGCCCGGCAGATCAACGGCGAAAAGGCCATCGGCCACTCAACGGACCGCGAACCCGCCGTGGACCGGCAGGCCGTGGAAGAGCCGGCGGCACTGCTCGCCGTGCTCGACACCATCGAACAATTGCGCCGTTTGCGCAATCTGTACGCGCATCACTCACTGGACGATGTCGAGTGGGATCTGCTTCTCGAGCTGCTGCGCGCCGAACGGCTGCAACAGCGAATGTCGGTATCCGCCCTGACGAGCGTAGCCAGCGGAGCGTCCACGAGGACCTCGCTGCGGCGGATAAATCAACTCGTGGCCCGCGGCTACATCGTACGGATTCCGGATGCCAGCGATGCGCGACGCGACTTTGTTTCGCTGACTTCGAAGTCGAACGATCTGCTCACCGACTACCTTGCGCGTGCCAACGCGCATCTGCGCGATCTCCTCGCCTGACAGCGCGGTGCGTGGTCGGTGCTGCGATTCCGTCCGCAACCCTGCACGTTCAATTCACATAATGATTCAAGCAGATTGCCTGTAATGGGCACGGCGTTACCGGCAGGATGCACATTTTTTCCGTGAGTCACGTCACAGTTTGGAACTCCCGCGGCACTAAAGTCTCTCTTCTAATCAGCGAGAGGGCACGCTCATGGTCACGAAGGGCAAAGCGCGGCGAACTGAATCCGCGAGCGCCTGCTTCGGTCACGAGCATCCGCGGCTTGCGGCACGGCCGGCCTCACGGACAGATATTGCCCATGACTTGAAGGAGGCCATCGCGAACGCGCAGATCGGCCTGCGATATGTAAGTCGTCACGACCTGGCAACGGGTCGCCTGGTGGCAAGAGTGGGCTATCTGCGGTGGCGGCACCCGCAGATTGGTGAGATTCACCCATTGGAGCTCGTGCGCCTGGCGGAAATAACAGGCCAGGCAGCGGATCTGACGCGCGCAGCGCTGCAACGGCTGCAGACAGACTTCGCCGCCTTTACACCGCAGTGGTGCAAGGGTGTACGGATATCCTTCGGCCCTCCCAAGCATCACATCCTGCACGAGGATTTCATCGGTGACATCGAGCGTTTCCTGGCCGGGTCGGTCATACCCGCTGAGCGATTGGAATTGCGGATTTCGGTGAAAGCCTGCTTCTCGCGAGCTGCGTCTGACTTCAACTCCCTCGCCGAACGTGGGGTGCAGCTCGTCGTGGACGACCTCGGCCGGGGGATGGACTGGCCGCTCGAGTGGCTGGGCCGCGCCCCGATGCATGGATTGCAGCTCAATCGCGGCTGGGTGAAAGCAATGCGGAGCGATCCCAATGCCCTCAACCTGTGCCGTGCGGGCCTCGCCATTGCGAAGACATACGCCCTGATACCGATTGCAGCCAGTGTGGATGAACCGGCACTGCGCGACATTCTCCTGTCCCTGGGATGTCTGCAGGGCTCCGGAGATCTCTATCGAGACGAGCTGATCCCGCCGCCGGTCAGGGTCGTCGGCTCGCGAGCCGTGTCCGCCTCGGGGCTCGAGCGTACGACACCTTTAACAGGCGCCGCCTTCCTGTCGGGGTGAGTCTCGGGTTCAAATAGGCGTCATGGATGATTCACTCACCCAGATCGATCGAGAGGTGGTCGCGGAACTGCGGCGCCTGCCGGTCCGTGGATCGGCCAATCTCTTTGTAAAGCTGGTCGGCCTCTTTGAGATCAGCTCGACCGAGGCCCTGGCGCAGCTGCAAACCGCGCTGCAGATGTCCGCTGCCGGGCAGGCCACCGCCATTTGCCACAAGTTGAAATCGAGTGCCGGCAATGTCGGTGCTGTGGCTTTCGCGCGCGCAGTTGGCAGGATCGAACGGCACTGTGTCGAGGGCGATCTCGCACGAGCGCGGGATTTGCTTGGCGGACTACAGGCAGCTCATCCAACACTCCTCGCGGAGCTGGCCTGCTCCTGAGCGGCGCGTGGAATCAAGCGGCGCAGGAGCTGTTCATACTCTTCCAGAGTGCACGGTTTGGTGAGCATGTCATCCATGCCAGCAGCTAAGCATGTGTCGCGATAACTGACGGCATCGTGTGCCGTGAGCGCGACAATGGGGATGCGGCCGGCCGCTCCAGCCTGCTGGCGAATCAGCGCCGTCGTCGCGAACCCATCCATTCCCGGCATGCTCAGATCCATCAGTATGAGATCGAAGCGCTCCGCGGCGTTGCGTGCAATAGCTTCCGGTCCGTCGTTGACCCATACGGACGTGCAGCCGAGAACGGCCAGATAGCCTTGAGCAACTTCTGCATTGACGGGCTCGTCTTCGACCAGAAGAACATGAGCGCCGAGATTCGGTTCGCCCGCTTTCAGTATGGCTGCGACATCGGCCGCGGAGGGCACAGCCGCGGTGGCGACCGCCAGCGCCTCATACAGGGCCTCGCGCCGGACGGGCTTGAGAACGATAGCTTCGGGCTGCACGCGACGCTCGAGATTATTAGCCTGTACTGCAGCCGACGAGGCAACAACGACGAGTGCGGCATGGGGTGCGATCCGGGCTCGCGTGTCGAGCAGTTTGGGGTCACTGTCGGCATCTACGACAATCACATCGTCCTGGCTGCCGACCGGAGGCGGTTCCTCGCCATCAATACACACGGGCGTCAGGCCGAAAGTTGACATGTGGCGCGCCAGGGATTCCGCAAGCGCCTGACTTCGAGTCATGATCCATACACGCCGCGAAGGCAGCGGCGCCGGCTCCCGCGATGGCTGCTCCGCCCCGACCTTCAACGGCACAGTGAGGCGGAATGTGGACCCGACCTGAGGTTGGCTGTCGACACTGATTGAGCCTTTCATCAGGCCCGCAAGCTCGCGACAAATGGCCAGCCCGAGGCCGCTGCCGCCGAAGCGCCGGCTCGTCGATTCGTCCGCCTGGGTGAAGGGTTGGAAGATCCTGGCGATCGTGGCGGAATCCATCCCTATTCCGGTGTCGGATACGCAGAAATGGACGGTCGCGGACTGCGCATCGCCCGCTTCGACTTCGGCGCGCACAACAATCGTTCCACGCGCGGTGAACTTGACCGCATTGCCGACCAGGTTCATCAGGATCTGCCGCACCCGCAAGGGATCGCCATAGAGATTGCCGGGTTTGCGCGCCGGCGGACAGGTGATCAGATCGATGCCCTTGGACTCAGCGGCGCCTGCGAACAGACTCGCGCATTCCTCCACTATGCGTCCGGGCTCAACAGGCAGCTCTTCGAGGACGATCTTACCTGCGTTGATCTTGGACAGGTCGAGGAGGTCGTTGACGATTTGCAGCAGCACCTTTGCCGATGTGTGAATGGTCTCTGTGAGGCGCGCCTGTGTTGATGAAAGATGGGTACGCGCGAGCAGCTCCGTGATGCCCACGACGCCGTTCATCGGCGTACGCAGCTCATGACTCATCCGGTCGAGGAAATCGCTTTTCGCCCGCGCAGCCTCTTCGAGCTGGCGATTGGTCTCAACCAACTCGCGGGTTCGCAGGGCGACCTCCGATTCCAAGCGCTGCTGCTCCCGGACGACGCGCTCGAAGCGGGTCCGCTGCAGGCGCGCGCGGTAGGCGATCAGGACAAGCGCAGCAAGCGCGTAAGCCGCGTAGGCCCAGCCGGACCTCCAGGGCGACGTGTCTGCGTGCACTCGAAGGCGCAGCGGTTCCTGGGACCAGACTGAGTCGGAGTTGGCGGCTCGAACCTCGAGGAGGTGATCGCCGGCCTCGAGATTGGTCAACGTGATCCGGTGTTGAGTGCCGATATCAATCCAGCGATCTGTCAATCCCACCATCCGGTAAGCGAGTCGATTGCGGCGCGGGGAAGTGAAGTCGAGCACGCCGAAGTCGAGCGACACGATGTTGTCGCGATAGCCGAGGGATACCCGGTCGAGGAGCCAATACGGAGCCTGATCGCGAGATGGCACGCCCATGACTTCGACCCGTGTCAGAACCAACCGCGGCACACGAGTAGTCTGCGTCAGATGTGACGGATCGAAGAGATTGAATCCGCCCGGGCCGCCAAAGCACAGGCGGCCGTCGTGCAGCCGGATGTAGGCCCCGTAGTTGAATTCCTCGCCCTGCAGGCCATTCTCCCGGTGAAAAGTCTCGAGGGTCCCGGCTTGGGGCTCGTAGCGCATCAACCCCGCGTTTCCGCTGAGCCAGATGTGGCCGGCGTCGACCAGGACTCCATAGATCGTGTCGCTCGAGAGCCCCTGCTCGCGCGATATTGTCTGGAATCGGATCGAATCCGGCGAGCTGGCTGAACCAACCACGCGGACGAGGCCGCCGCCGTCCGTGCCGACCCAGATTCGATCCTGAGCGTCGATCGCCAGCGCATACACCGTGTTGGCCGACAGTGTGGCGGGGTTGTTGGGGTCGTGCCGAAACACCTTCACAACCGTTCCATCGGCGCGCACCAGATTGAGCCCTCCCCCGTCGGTGCCGATCCACAGGTTGCCGTTTCGATCCTCGGCAATCGCAGTGACGCTGGCGGCGCTGATCGCCCCGGCGCCGAAGGGCAGCTGACGCACCAGACCCGTCAAAGGGTCAAGAATGTTGACACCACCGCCGTGAGTACCGATCCATAGTTGTCCGGTGCGCGTCTCGAAAATTGTCATGATGCCCGCCGCGCTCAGGCTGCGGGGATCCCCAGGCTTGACCGGTATCGACTGCAGCCGGCCATCCGGACCGAGCTTCTTCACGCCATTCGCCATCGTCCCGATCCACAGGTTTCCCCGACGATCCTGCAGTAGCGACATCACTCGCGCATCACCTACGGAGTTGGAATGTCCCGTCACGGTGTCCACCGACACCGCCGCGCCGGTATCTGGATCGAACAGGAGTAAACCGCCGCCCACTGTTCCAACCCAGACCTTGTTGCCGGGCCCGTCTGTAAATCCGGTGACCAACTTGTCCCGCAGCCACTCGGGCCGATAGCCGCCGAGCTCCCAACTGCGAGGATTCCATCGGCTGACTCCGCCCGTGCGCGTGCCTATCCACATCAAACCCGTGGCATCGGTGTAGAGGGACATGATGAACGAGTCGCGCACTGATTCCGCGTCGCCGGTGTCGTGCCGATGATGGCTGAACCGGCCCGAGGCGCGGTCCAACAGGTCCAGCCCGTCCGCTGTCCCTATCCAAAGACGCCCCGACGGGTCCTCGAGCACAGCCCGCACGTCGTCATCGGCCAGCGAGTCAGGATCATGCGGGTTGTGACGGAAGCTCTCCACAACCCGGCCGCTCCGGTCCAGGCGATTGAGCCCGCCATCGAAGGTGCCCACCCACACAAAGCCGTCTCGATCCTCGATGACCCGTGAGACATCGTTGCTGCTCAGAGAGCTGGGATCGCCTTTCTCGTGGCGGATATGTGTGAATGCCCGCTGTTGCGGCTGCAACCGGAGCGCAGCGGAGGGAATCCCGAGAAGCGCCGGCGGCGCGACGCGGGACAAACGGTCGAGCCCCTGCTCGGTGCCCGCCCAGAGGGTTCCGGAGCGATCGAATGTCAGGGTCTGGATGCGGTCGCTGACCAGGGTGTCCGGATTGTCGGCATCGTGCCGCAGGTGTTCGATCCTGCCGGTCGCAGGCTCCAGAATGTCGATTCCCGCATCGCTGGTTCCGATCCAGACCCGGCCACGCGCGTCCAACACCAGGGCGCGCACTGCATCGCTCGCCAGGGACTTTGGATCCGTATCGCTGTGCCGAATGATGGTGAAGCTGTTGGTGTCCCGGTGCCAGCGCGCGACCCCTCCGTCCTTGACCGCGATCCACAGATCACGGTGCGCATCTTCGATCATCTGATAGATGTAGTTCCCGGACAGGCCGCCGCGGCTGGTTGGCAAACGGGCGTAGCGGACCAACTCGTGTCCGTCGTAGCGGACGAGACCGTCTTCGGTCGCGAGCCACACGAATCCCTGCGAGTCCTGCAGAGTCGCGTAAACAGTGCCCTGTGGCAGGCCGTCCGCGGTGGTGAGGTGCTCGAGGACGAGCGGAAACGATTCAGCTGCCGCCGCGGACGCGACGAATCCCAGCCACCACAGGAGCGCGGCGCTCAGGTGCGCACGGCACGCTGTCACTATTGGTTTGGAACCCAGGACACGATGGAAGCCGGTGACGTTCCGGCAGCCCCCTGAGAGTCGGTCCACCACGGCAGATTCTTGGCCCAGGTGTAACATTTGGCCCAGGTGTAACCCTTCGCCCAGGTATATCCCTGCTCCCAGGTGTAGCCCTTCGCCCAGGTGTAGCCCCCAGCCCAGGTATAAGCCTCAGACCAGTTATAGCCCTGACCCCAGGTATACCCTTGCGACCATGTATAGCCATCCCCAGCGAGCGGATCGGACCAGGTCGAGCCGCCATCGAGGTCCATGATGTAGTAGTTGCCGTTCGCGTCCTGATTGGCTGGCCCGCCGAAGTGCCGTGTACCGGCCAGATCGGCGTTGATATCGAGCCCCTGGTTCGCGCAGCCCGTCGCGGAGCTGTTGACCGCTGCAGGCGCATTGATGAGACCCGCACCTTGTTGGAAAACGCTGTAAGCCAGACTCCCGCCCGAAGTCACAGCCGGGCGGGTCGATGCCAACAGACGGCACTTGACAGCATCCGGGGTGAGGCTTGGATTGCTCTGCAGCATGAGCGCAACGACGCCCGAGGTGACGGCCGCGGCCTGCGACGTCCCCGACATCGTGAACATCTGCTCGCCCGGGCTCATCGAGTTGGGATCGATATTGGCCAGGTAGCTGTCCCTGGACATCGATGCCGCCATGTGACCACCCGGCGCGACCAGCTCGGGTTTCACAAAACCTTCGAATGTTGGACCCGCCGAGGAGAATGAGGCTAGCCGGTCGTCGGTACCGTCGTACGGGGTGTAGTTGTCCGTCAGGGCGCCGGCGGTAATGACGTAGGGCACGTTGCCCGGAACATCAATGGTCATCGCGCTCGGGCCTTCGTTACCCGCCGCGGCTACGACGACGATACCCGCCCGCCACGCGGCCATGACGGCCTGATTGACCGGATCGTCCCAATAGTAGGACTGGGGCTGCGCGCCGAACGACAGGTTCAGGACGCGGATGTTGTATCTCGCGCGATTCGCAACAATCCAATTCAGCCCGGCTATGACATCCGTGTAGCGGCCGCCGCCGGTGCCGTCGAAGGCGCGAACGATGACCAGGTTGGCCTGCGGTGCTATGCCGGAGTAGCTGAGTGAAACGTTTTGCGCACCTCCCGCCGCTATGGATGTCACATGCGTTCCATGCCCATAGGGATCGCCCTGAACGGCGCCCGAGCCGCCGTTGACGACATCGAGGCTCGCCAGGACCCGCGATCCGAAATTCTGGCTGGGATCCTGCCATAGCCCCGAGTCCAGCACTGCGATCGTCACGCCTGCGCCGGTAATTCCGCTGCGCTGCAGTGAGTCCGCGCCTACCAGCTGCGGGTAGGCTGTCTCGTAAAGCAGGCTCGAAGAGCCGACGCCGGTGCCATCCTGGAGCGGCGTGTTGGAGCTGATTGAGGTGACGACGGGTGCTAGCAACGGCGTGACGACAGGCGATGCGACTGGCGTCACCACCGTAAGAACCGGATTGGTTACGGGTGCGGTGACCTGAGCGACGGGAGTAACGACCGGTGTTGCGGTCGTGACGACCGGCGCGGCGACGGCACCAACAGTGGACGTGACCGAGTTTACTACGGAGCCGAGCAGGGATCGGCTGGACAGCATCCGATCGCGGAAGACGTGTACGCCAGCCGTGTTGCGCAACCGGTCGGCCTGCTCCGCGGTGAGATACGCGGACACCGCGTGAATGATCTCGAATTCCCGATCCACCTTTGCGTTGACGCGTCGCAAACTCTGTTCGGATGCGCTCAGCGTTGCAGCCTGGACGAGATAAAGTGAAGGGGTAGCGGCGGGCTGGCTCTCGAGCGCGGTCGAGCTGGGTGGAGCCGCAGCGGACGCGATTGTGATCGAAAGCAGCGCGACCGAGACTGAGTTGATCAGGTAATTCGCTCGCATCATTCCTTGTCCGTATGAGCGGATTTACAGTGACGCCATTTGACGACAGCTCGGCTGCGGCACGTAACATAATGGCGCTGTCAACTCGAACGCGCCCGTCACGGTTCAAGATGGATGCTCGGTCGCTAGCCGGGAAGGACTATGGCAGCGCATCTCGGCGGAAGCAACTGTTGCTCAAGCAGTGCGGACGCTTTCATCTCGTGTAGTAGTTTGAGGCGTCCATTGCAGCGTCGAGGATAGCGCGGCGCACAAGACAACTGTAATGACCAGGCACCGGACAAGCGCGAGCGGCGCGACCGGGTGACGTCGAGCTACGGGCGCTCTACCAACTCCGACAGCATAGCTCCAGCTGTGCAGCGGAAGTTGTTGGCCGGCGCCCTGTTCATCTCGGTGCGAACCTCCAGGGTTGCGACCCCTGACTTTCGCCATTGCAGGCGCCTCCACTAACGCACCGCGACCGGATTTGCCGGCCGCAAAGCGACTACTCGTGAAAGGCAGCAGTGGTCGATCTCGGACGCGCACGAGTCTCGCCAGTCACATCGGTCTTTTATGTCCCTGTGGCCAGATCCTCCAAACCGAACGCGGTCCCAACGTTCGTTACACCAATGGCCGCCGTTTCCGAATTGTGATTGGATCCTGGCAGCCGGCAGCTCACGGCCATAAAGCCGTCCTTCACCAGCAGCGTGGAAAATTCTCGATAGCGGCCGTTCCTATTGATGCCGTGGGTTCGAAGAAATTCGATATCGATAGTAATGGCATCATCCTTCTAGAGTTGTGTTGTTGGCGTGATCCCTGTGACAGCTCGCTGTCAATTTCAATGACCCGCGCATGGCCGTTGGCTCCAAAGCGCACGATCCGCCTGGGAAGCTCGCCCGCTTCAGGGACTGCAGCATGCGGCGCGGCGCGAACCCGAGTGGCAAATAGCAGAAATCTCCACGCCGAGCAGCTATGCACAATCCGGGTTATCGCGCGGGGTGCATAGTCCCCCCTCCCGCGACCGGCGATCTTCATTGGCAGAGAACTACGATGACCCGAGTGAAAACCAGCGCTGATGCTGTCGCATCCCGTCGCAGCGTGCTGATCGGAGGTGCCGGCTTGTTGGCCGCAGTGGGATTGCCGTCAGCAACGATCGCTGTTGGGAAAGCTGCAACCGCGATCTCCTCAAACCGAAAATCCGGAGACTCTTTGATGACCACGATCACGACTAAAGACGGGACCGAGATCTACTACCGCGATTGGGGTAACGGACAACCCATCGTCTTTAGCCACGGTTGGCCGCTGACCGGTGATGCCTTCGAGGACCAGATGTTTTATCTCGCCTCACGCGGCTACCGCTGCATCGCCCATGACCGGCGCGGTCATGGGCGGTCCAGTCAGCCGTGGAATGGCAACGACATGGATACGTACGCAGACGATTTGGCCGCGTTGACGACGGCCCTCGATCTCAAAAATGCTATCCATGTCGGGCATTCCACCGGGGGCGGCGAAGTCGCGCGTTACATCGGCCGGCACGGTACCCAGCGTGTCGCCAAGGCCGTTCTGATCGGTGCTGTCCCGCCCCTGATGCTGAAGACGGCCGCCAATCCTGGTGGTACGCCAGTCGCGGCCTTCGATCAGATCCGTACGGCCGTTCTCTCTGACCGTTCGCAGTTCTTCAAGGACCTGAGTCTGCCGTTCTATGGCTACAACCGACCGGGCGCCAAAGTGTCAGAAGGGGTACGCGACTCCTTCTGGCGTCAGGGCATGCTGTGCGGCATGCCGGGGTCCTTTTTCTGTATCAAGGCCTTCTCGGAGACGGACCTGACGCAAGATCTGAAAAAGATCGACGTGCCCACGCTGATCCTCCATGGAGACGACGATCAGATCGTACCGATCGCCGATTCGGCACAGTTGTCCGCCAAGCTCGTCAAAAAGGCGACGCTCAAGGTGTACAAGGGCGCCTCGCATGGCTTGTGCACAACGCACAAGGACCAGGTCAGCGAGGACCTGCTCGCTTTCGCGAAATCGTAACCCGCGCGAGTAACCGAGGGGTCCGCTATGACTCATGCACGTGTATCGAGGTTACCTCACTCGGCGCAGACTCCTCGGTCCGTTTTCATTGCGCTGCATGAACTTTTCGACCAGGCCGCCGAGATTGTCGAGGAGCATGGTGACCTGATCGCGGAACGAATTACGGCATTGGGCGGTCGTGCTGACGGCACCGTGCGAGTTGCCGCGTCTTCGTCGAGCCTTGCCGAGTTACCCGCTCGACGCCACAACGTGGTTGCAGCACGCCGTCGCCATCAGCCTTGCGCATTTCGGCAAGACCGTGCGCTGGCATCGATACGGCAGCTGAGCTCGGTGATGCCGACACCGCAGATGTCTTCACGGAGATCTCGCGAGCGGTGGACAAACAGCTGTGGTTCGTTGAGGCACACCTCCCGGCCGATAACTGACCGACCGACTCGCGACCGAGCACACATGCTTGCCTGACGAAATCGAGGAACGGTAGCAAGCACTTCGCCATAGATTTCGGAAAGGTGCAATGTGCATGCCTCATCCTGCACGAGATGACGACTACACCTGTGATACGACGGGACGCCGCCAACGGACGAACTCCTGCGGCCTCCGCACGCGGCCGAGCTCAAACGTGGGCTGTCAACGAACGTCCGCTTCTGCAAAATGCAACGACGGCTTTCGAGAAACACGACTGTCGCCTTGGGGTCGGCTGCACCCGTTGGCCGCCGGGCCGGCAAGGTCGTCAGCGACCCGGGGCGCAATCGTCGGAACCGGCCAAGACCGGCCAGTGCCTCCAATGATCTAGCCTTCTCGATTCCGGACATTGGCCTCACCCTAACGGGCGGGCATCAATGTCTTACCGACTGCGGTTTGAACACCACCGCGAATTCAGCATCGACAAGACACTTTCGCACGAGCTCGGGCGGGTCATCGCCGAGAGCTGTTATCCACGTGTCACCCGACTTCAGTGCGAGACTGCGGGAGAATGCGGAAACAATCACCTCATAGCGGATCTCGTTCTGTCGCCCACCGACTTGCGGGATTAGAGATACGACAACCCGGGGCAGCGGCCAGTCCTTGAATTTTTCCGGACGGCTAGGCGTGATCCAGTCGCGCTCTGCCGATACGGAAACCCACCCATCGGCGAGCAACTCAATCTTAACACGCCGTGCTCCGGACGTGAGGGCGCAGCCGGCCAACCCAGTCCCAAGAATTTGTCCCGACGGCTCGCAGTCGCCGATATACAGTTTCGGATTGTTTCTAATCGCGTCGATTCCGACGGCCAGTTTCATATGTCAGTATTCTCGCACAGCGCAGGATCGGCGGTCGTCGGCCAATAGGGGTCATTCACCGCGCACGTTGTGCGGCCAGTCCACGATAACCGCAAGCGCGGTGGGAGCGATGGTTTCCTCGATCACGCTATATTCGGTGGGACGACCGGTTTTCGCCGTCAGAAACAAGTGGTTCAGGCGATGTCAAGTCTCCGCCTTTTCAAATGTTGGCTTGTGATGATCGACCGGGCGCTGTTGCAACCAACCGCTCATGCCGTAGCTTGATGCTATACCAGATGCCTGCCGTCAGCGCACCCAGCATCAGGCAAAGGAAAACCGGGTGCCAATATTCTAACGGCAACAGGATGCCGCCCAGGACAAAGGCGAGCCCCAGGCCCACAAACAGCTTGCCTGCGAAGCGAAACATCCGACTCACCCGCCAGGTATCGAGTTGAGAGCTGTTGCATTGTGGCAGCGACGGCGCCTTAGGCGAAGGACCTTGCCGACGGAACGGAAATTCGAGCGGTTGTCACGGATTGACGTCGAACGGCCACTTCCGGTCCTTCACGGAATTCGTCAGTGCTCCGCAAAGTCGCCGCCCATCGTGCGCAATCCGGCGTTACGAGGTCGAGGATGGCGTTGCGTGGAGTCCGAAGGGTGCGACCGGCAGATCGCGACATGCGGGGGCCCACTCGACGGAGTTCGGGCCGCAATCGAAGTCGAGACACAGCAGGCGCGCTTCGCCCAAGGACCTCTGCACCTCAATGATCCGCGCGAAGGACGTCTCTCGATCGCTGCAGAGTCCGATCTGAGGGTTGGAGGCGGGATAGGCCGCACGCAGTTTGGCACCTAGCTCGGAGCACGGGACAGCCCCGCTATCGAGCAGACAGGGGCCCGCCGGTGGGACGCGGATTAGATGCCGATCTCGAACGGTAGGCAACGGCTGGCGTGTGTCGCAGACATCATCACCATAGCAGTAGAGGGTCTGCGCGCCGGCGGTGGCGCCAATAACACAAAGCGTCGAGAAGAAAATGAGGGTCCGGAATCGCATCGGAGCACCGGCTTGTCCAGCGTTGTTTGGTTCAAGCGTATCACGGGTCGGTGTTGAGTGTGAGGTGACCCTTGCTGATTGCAGAGTCGTGCGCGTTGTGGCGATACATTTGGCATTTCGTCGACTGTCGTCTCGGATCGGCCAATCCGGAATTTCAAGCCTCCAGAGTACCTGACCGATACCGGCCGTTGCGCGGTTGCGCGACCGATATATCCATATAGCCCGCTACGCCTCAGGATAGGCGTGTCACGGTGTCCTGCAACGATCGTTAGTTGCTATCCGAGCGAGTTGCCGGCTCCGCCTCGTAACCGACGAATTCCGAGGGCGGAGCAAATGGGAACCAAGGGCACGGGGGGAACGGGGAACGTGCAAAGCTGAGTCGACGTAAGTAGCGAAACGGTTTAGGTATGACACGACGCGTACCCGAATACTCCTGTTCAGTTATCCAGAACCGAATCTGAGCACCCTCCAGAATGTGATCGGGTCGGTAATCGAAGGCTGGCGCCAACTTGTGCGGTGACGGCAGGAAGCGGAAGTGGATCAGGCCGACCTCGGGGATTTGGAATTCTGAATGGATGTCGGCGTAAACGGTCTGACCGTAGCCAAACACCAGGCGACAACGTCTGTCCGACTGGAAGCGCAGATGCACGATGCTTGCGTAGTCGGTCGGATCTGCACTCCAAGCTCGAGTGCCGGTGAGGACGGCAAACTCATCAGATGACACTACTTCGTAACCGTTCGGGTGGCTCCGGGTAACTCACCATACCTGCGATGGCATGGCAAGCGCTACTGCGGCACCCGACCCGCAACTTACGGATGTGTCTTGTCCTGGCCTGCAGCGCTTGGTTCCGCGAGATGGGTTTTGAAAATGAGATTCACGCCTACTCCGGGTATGCCGGGCGTGTCGCGAGACAGCAAGACCTCGCTATCCACAGAGGGCTCTCTTTCTCCAACGCGGGCTAGCCAGGTTACCACCGAGGATCCCCCAGGAACCTGCGCATGCTTGACGGGATGACCCAGGCGCGCAAGATTGCTCAATGCGGATTCCATCGCCGTTCCGTCCAGCTCGGATCCATAAATCCCACAACCAAACACATGAAGCGAACCGTTCGTCACATCGTTCGAAGTGAGCATGATTGGTGCACTGGTCCCCGTCCCCGACGGAACAAGCCAGTTCTTCTGCCTCATGGCCGCGCCGTTTGGCATGGGCATGCTGCGTTCGATAACGACTTCGTAGTGAGCGCCTGTGGCGCGTTCGCCAAGATCCTCGAAGGTACCGTCTTTGCCGAGGCAATAGGTATCAAAGAGCGATGCAGCCAGGATGGTGATATTGACTTGGGCGGTAGACGAGGCCGACGGACCTAGCACCACGACAAGAGATAGCACTGCGATGCCGATTCGCTTTCGCATGAAACCCGGCTCCATTTTCGATTGCCCCGGAGTGTGTCGCCCAATGGTGGCAAAGTTGTGGCGAGATCGCTTCCGGAATCGGCCGGAAGCGAGAGTCATCGTTCGTCCCTCGACCCCGGGAACTTAACGTCGCTGGACCCGAGCGGGAGCGGTCGAACCCCGCCTGTCCGCGGCCATTTCTGACTACTTCCCCAAGGGCAACTGAATTGCTGAGTGGTTACAGCCTCAATTTTGCTGCCTCCAGAGCGGACAGTCACCGATGACCGGAATGGGGTCGAAAGCGCCAGTTGCTTGGTAGGGCTGATCGGCGGCAGCCGGCCCAAAAGCCGCCACTGAAGCCGATCCGCGTGCGGTGACTATCTGCCCGTAGGCTTTTCAGGTGGATTGTGGCCCAAGTCCATCAGCATACGCGCTAACAGATATACCCGAGGCACGATGCTGGACAGATCGGCGTAGTCCTCGACCCCATGGGCGCCGCCCCCAAGAATGGCAACGCCATCGATCGAGGGCGTGCCAGTCTCCGCCGCGAAAGCGACGTCGGCGGACGAGCCGACCGGAACACCGGTCAACTTGCCACCGAGCTCGGCATACAGTTTCTGTGCGCGAGCGAGTAGAGCATCTGTTGAGGCGGCACGCGACCACGGAGGAAAATTCCGCATCATTGAGGCTTTCACCTGAACGTCCGGGACGGTCGTGTCGGCGGCAAGCTTCTGCAGATCTCTTTCCACGCGATCGAATTCCTCCGGCGTGAAGGCGCGGACGTCTGCCTTGATGAGGGCGTGGTCAGGTATCACGTTGATTGCATTTCCACCTTGGATCATCGTGACGTTGACCGTGGTCTGCATTGCAGAATTCGCTAGAGAGCCGAGCTGTTGAGCTTGGTGGGACGCCTCCACGATGGCATTGCGACCCTTTTCCGGTTCCAGACCCGCGTGCGCGGCGCGACCAATGATCTCAACGGTGATGACAGCCGAGCCTTTCCGGGTGACTTCGAGGCTGTCGGGCGGCACACCCCGTTCGAGGTTGATGGCAACTTCGCTCTCCTTGGCTTTCGAGCGAATCAGGTCGCGTGTGCCGACAGAACCCGTCTCCTCGTTGGAGTTGAGAATCAAAGTGATCTGCGCGTAATCGTGGTAATTGACGTCACGCAGGACGCGCAGCGCGCACACGGCGCTGACGATTCCCGCCTTGTCATCGCCAGCACCTGGCCCGATCCCACGGTTGCCGACAACTCTGTAGGGTCGCTGCGCCACCGTCCCGTGAGGAAATACTGTGTCCATGTGTGCGATGAGCAGAATATGGCCCTTACCCGTGCCCGTCACCGTGGCGACAATATTGTCGCCAATGGCGGGTCCTACCGCCGATACGCTCTCGACGTTGGCACCGAGATGTTCCAGTTCCGTCTTCAGTATCGCGCCCAGCGCGGCTAAACCAGTGACATCACCTGTGCCAGTATCAATCTGCACGAGCTCTTGCAAGAGTGCCCGCGCTTTCGGTTCGCAAGTTTTGGCAGCCTCAAGGACCCGAGCGTCCGGTCGGGCGTAGGACGGCGAGACGGAACTGACCGCGACGATCGCAAGAGCGGCACAGGAAAAAACAGTCTCAGTAAGGGTCAGTCGTGTGGGAAACATTGCGCGCCCCTGAGCCCACGTTACGGGACTAAGCGATTGTGTGGTCGGGAGTGTAATCTGTATCTACCGCCAACTCACTGGGGAGGAATACTCGAGGCACGGCTGACCGCGAAGGCCTGATGCTGTTGCGGTCAGGCGGCGCGCGGCACGACTTCAACCCGTGACGCTGTTTGCCGATGAGCGGACCTCCGCCGCCACATGGATCCCACGGACCTTGAGGTGAAACGGCTCGCTCATCCGGGGGGTACAAATTGCGCAAAAATGGAAAATTCGCTTCTGGCGAGGTTCCTATGAACATCGTGCTCCGATTCGCAGGCATTGCGCTGCTGTTCGTCGCTCTGAGAGCCAAACAACTGCTGGTCACACGGCGGGTCCTGAACGTCTGCTTTTCGCGCTTTGGATTTCCAGTTCCAGGGTGTGGCGAGGGGCAGATTTTGGCTGGGCACGATGGCGATATCCTCTTTGCAGGTCGCGCGCGGCAGGACGCAAGGTGTCGCGAGGCGGAGTCCTTTCGATCAGCGTTCGGCGATGGTCACCAGGAGAGGTGACCGAAACATCGACACAGGTGCGATGACCGGCGCACTTAAGGGAAGTTGGTCGCCATATCGCTTGCGCAGCTGGGTACGAACCGTGGGATCGGTCAGATTGAAGTCGCGAATCGTTTGAAGCGTAAGACTCGCGTACTTCATATAGCGCATAAGGCTACGGGTTTTCGCCATTCCTCGGGAACGATATGCGGGGCGGTTGTCGAGGAGCATGAGAGTTGTCACACTCTGGCGCATACCATTTCGGCCTTGGGCTCCCGGCGGTCGCCGGCTCGAGTCATCTGGAGTTGTGTCAGTATCCGAGCGCTCTGCCATTCTCGTTGCGCGCGTCGCTGGCGCCCAGACGTTCGCCGCTGGCCAGATCGATCTCGATGCACTCGCTGTCACCCAGAATTTCCACCGGGACCATCCGATTGCCCGCTCCTTGCAGCAGATGGATGGTGTCGGGCGAGATGCGTCGCAGCTCCAACTCGATGCGGTCAGGCAGCCACTGCTGGTGGACACGCGGCGCATTCACTGCCTCTTGGATGTCCAAACCGTAGTCGGCCAGTCCCACGAGCATGTTGGCAACATTCGTGATGATAGTCGGTCCTCCTTCAGCACCGAGCACCAGCCACAGCTTGCTCTCCTTCAGGACGATGGTTGGAGTCATGGCTGACAGCGGCCGCTTGTTGGGGCCCACGGCATTCGCGACCCCTTGTACGAGGCCGTACAGGTTGGGCACACCGGGTTTGGCGGCGAAATCATCCATCTCATTGTTGAGAAGGAATCCGAGCGGGCCCACCGTGACCCGCGAGCCATAGTCATCATTGAGTGTAGTGGTCACAGCGACTGCATCGCCCTGCGAATCAACAACCGAATAGTGTGTCGTATGCGAAGGTTCCCTGCGCGGCCCGAATAGCGGATGCTCGGACTCGAAGCGGTCGAGCTGCGGATAGGTCGCCGGCCGACGCAACGCTCGACTGGCACTGGGACGCTGCGGATCGATCGACTTGCGCCACGCCGCTGCATAGCTTTTGTCGATGAGCTGCTTGACAGGAACGTCCGTAAAATCAGGATCGCCCATGAACAACGCGCGATCCATGAAGGCGCGGCGATAGACTTCCGCCAGGAGGTGGATGGAACGTGCCGAATCAAGTCCGGCGCGCGCCATGTCGTATCCTTCAAGGATATTGAGTGCCTCGATCAGCGCAACACCTCCTGAGGAGGGCGGTGGAGCACTTATGATCTGCAGTCCTCTGTAGGTCCCGGTCACGGGCTCGCGATCCTTGACTTGGTAGCTCGCCAGGTCCTGCTCAGTGATGAGCCCGCCGCCCGCCTGCACGAACTCGGCCAGCTGATGCGCCATCTCGCCCCGGTAAAAGTCGTCGGGATTCGCGGCAATGCGCTCCAGCGTTTGCGCCAACTCAGGTTGTTTGAATATGTCGCCCTGATGCCAGCCCTGGCCGCCGTTCTGGAAGATCCGCTTCGAATCGGTGAAGCGCGCCAGATCCGGCTCCTGGCTCATGTAGCGCGCATCGCCCCAGCTCAGCGCGTAACCCTCCCGGGCGAGACGGATGGCCGGCGCCAACACCTGTGCGAGCCGGAGCTTGCCGAAATGCTGTTCTGCATACACCAGTCCCTTGACGGACCCGGGTACACCTACAGCCTTGAAGCCGATGAGACTGAGATTCGGGATAACGTTGCCCTTCTCGTCCTGGAACATGTTCGCGGTTGCCCGCGACGGAGCCGTTTCGCGATAGTCGAGAAAGTGCGTCTCTCCGGAGTTCTTGCGTATCAGCATGAAGCCCCCGCCACCGATGTTTCCGGCACCCGGATGCACAACCGCAAGTGCGAATCCCGTCGCGACCGCGGCATCGACTGCGTTGCCACCTTCCTTCATGACCTGAACGCCGGCTTGGGAAGCCAGTTCGTGCATGCTCACGACCATGGCGTGCTGAGCGTGCTCGGGGTGCGCGCCGCCCCCAGCCAGACAAAGTGGCGCCACTGACGCGCAAATCGCACCCAAGACCAGGACCAATCGCGGCATACGTTCGTTCAGCTCGAGGCTGAATCAGAGTCGCGACTGAGAGTTGCGAGTGCGTTCTCCAGAGAGCGAGCGGTGTCAGCGCCGTACCGCCTCGACAACTGACAGAGAAGATTGACGTCCAAGAGCTCCGTTGCAACCTCTAGTGCAGTTGTGGCGTCAGAAACATCCTGAGGAGAGCCGGCAAAAAGCTTCATAGCGACGAAGTCTTCGAGGCCCACGAATCGAGGAGCGTCGACTCGCCGCTCGCTTTGGTTCGCATCAACGTCGAGTTCCCGAGTTCGAGCGTACGCGTCTCGCAGCGTTATACAGCTCGATCACCAGCTTACTGTGTCTGGCGAATGCCCGAAGACGCTCCTCGCGCGGGAGCCGCCTCGCTTCGGCAATGAGTGCCTTGCGGCCCTCGTGTGCGAGCCTGGAATCCATTTTATCTCGGACAAAACTGTGGTTCGTATCCGCAAAATAGGACAAGAGTCGACGGGCAGCAAGCCATCAACCATTTGCATATTATCATACCAAGACACGTGGATAGGCGCCGCCGACCATTCACCGAAGGAGGCCTAGCCATTCAGCTAGTGTGGAAGGGGCGAGGTCATCCCAGCCCGAGCTCGCGGGCTTCTAGCGCGTTTCACGAAATCGAGAAGCACAGCCGGCTCATCCGTCTGGAAGGCCGTAATACCCTCTGCGATGAGCCGCCCCCAGACCACAGCAGGGTCGCGTAGCTCATCCGCGTCCCCGCCCCCGTCAACCACTCCCACGACACCAGAAAGAGTGTTTGCCATCACCCGTACATGCGCTTTGCGTGCAGCTTCCACCACTGCATGCATCTGCTCCCTCGACAGGAAAGCCAACTCAACCATTGAGATCGGCCGACTGCCCGACGCCTGACGCGAGACGATGTCCCGCAGTGCTTGCGGTGCTGTACCATCCCAACGAAAACACGGAAGACGACGGCCCCCTTTTATGTCGCTCTGCTTGAAATAGACGGCGGCGGTTGGGGCCCCCTATCCCGTGGTTATAACCGGGTGCAGCAGATCTTGCGGACGGCACGCTCATCGAAATTCTTGAGCAACACCGCCCATCATCCACGCCCGTATCGCTACTCTATCCGCATCGGCGACAGCTCTCGCTTCGCGTAAGGGTATTCATCGATTGGCTGGCACGCGAATTCGCAAAGCATCCGGAGGTTTCGATTACGTCAGCCTGACGGATCCCCTCACCCCCGGTATGGTTAGAAACTCTCGCCTACCATCTGCTCGCTTTTTTTCCAAAGAGCCTCGGCACTGGTCGGATCCAGCGCATAGGCGCGCACGCCCTCGCTGATCGCAGTGATGGTAACGTTGTCCGCAACGACCTCGCCGACATGGCAGTTCTCGCAGTAGCGTCCACCAACCTCGTCGGCCGAAGCGACAACCGCAGTCCAAACTGATGTCGCGGCGCCCTGGGGAATGGTTTTCCATTGGAAGGGCGGCTTGCCTTCGGAGGCCAACTGCTCGTTGATTTGCTTGACCATGAGCTCCAGGCGGCTGGGATCCGTATGGCGCCCGAGCTCCGTATGGATGCCGCCCGGATGGACTGCAGCGGCGCGAATTCCGCGCTTGCGATGACGCTGATCGAACGCCACGGCGAAGAGAATGTTTGCCGTCTTTGAACGTCCGTATGCAACGAAGGGCTCATACTTCGTATGCTCGAAATTCGGGTCGTTCAAATCGACGTTGGAATAACGGTGGCCGGCGGAAGACAGATTGACGAGTCGGCCGCCGGAGCGGATCAGCGGCGCAATCCGATTCACCAGCACGAAGTGACCCAGGTGATTGGTGCCGAACTGCGTCTCGAAGCCATCTGCGGTGTGGCCGAACGGGGCCGCCATGACGCCGGCGTTCGCGATCACAACATCGAACGCATCTCCTTTGGCCAACAGCGCATCCGCACAGGCGCGAACACTTTTCAAGCTTCCAAGATCCAGGGCAACGACCTCGAAGCTGCCGCCGCCCGTGGAGGCCGCGTCGCGCACGCCTCGCGTCGCAGTCTCGGCTTTCGCCAGATCCCGCGCAGCGCCGACCACCTGTGCTCCGTGGGCCACGAGCGCGCGTGCGGTCTCGACACCGAGTCCTGCTGAAACGCCGGTGACCAGTACGCGCTTTCCTTTGAGACTGACACCCGACAGCACGTCATCCGTGGTCGAGGTCGCATCGAATACTTTTGCCATATGAGTACCTGTTGCGTGCCCCCAAGGCGACGCGGAGGTGCGTCTGCCATTGACGGGCATCGTGAGTGCCGCTAAAAACGGAGGATGTCTCCGGTAGAAACAATAAACGGAGAGTGTCTCCGATTGCAAGGAGTGCGGGCCTACCCCCACCTTTATGGGGAGGCGGGGTTCATCCTTCGAAGGATGGGCTGCAGCGAAGTCTGGACAGTCGGACGTTGTGTTCTGCGGAGGGCTGATGAGGAAGAAGACGAAGAGCGCGCAAAGAAAGCCGCGCGCCGATGCTCAGCGTAATCGTGAGCGTATCCTGGAGGTGGCCAAGGTGGCTTTCACTCGTTCGGGTACGGATATCAACCTGGATGAACTCGCCAGACAGGCCGGTGTTGGACCTGGAACTCTCTACCGCCACTTCCCCACGCGGGAAGTTCTTCTGGAGGCGGTTTATCGCACCGAGGTCGAGCGACTGGCGGCCGCACAGAAGGAATTCTCCGCGACTCTGTCGCCGGTCGAAGCCCTGCGTGCCTGGATGATGTTATTCGTGGACTACATAGAGACCAAACAGTTGATTGCACCGGCGGTCAATACTCTCATCGGGGCAAATTCCAAACTGTCCGAGTACTCCGGCGCGCAGATCAGAGAGGCCATTCACTCCCTCGTGAAACGGGCGGTCGACAGCGGCGCGATCCGTGCCGATCTCGATCCGCTCGATCTGCTCAGAGCGCTCGTCGGTGTCTCCAACGTATCATCGGTCCCCGACTGGCCGGCCAGCGCGCGCCGGCTGGTGCAGATTCTCCTCGCCGGCTCGCGGCCGTCGCAATAGACACAAAGTTTGGACGGAGTGAGCGAGGGCAAATGGTCGACCGCTAGGGAACGACGGCGGTCGCCTCAATCTCCACAAGGAAATCAGGAAGTGCCAGGGTCTCCACACCAACGAAGGTGTTGGGCGCCGGCATGGCTGAGCCATAGAACTTGACGATTTCACCGAGGACCGGTCCCAACTTGTCCGGCGTGTGTTTCACCACATAGGTTCGCAGGCGCACGACATCCCCTGGAGTCGCTCCAACTGCCGCCAGGACAGCGCTCAGGTTTGCAAGAGCCTGGCGCGTCTGGGCCGCGAGGTCTGCCCCACCAACCAGGTTTCCATCCTTATCCCAGGCGACCTGTCCGGCAAGGTGGACGGTGTCGCCCCCGCGCTGCCGTGCGGCGTGAGAAAATCCATATTGCACGCTGTTGTACAGGCTTGGTGGATTGATCCTTTCGGCGGCCATGGGGTTTCTCCTGGATCGGACGCTCTAGAATTGTGCACTGACGCTGAGTGTCATTGTGCGCGGACGATTTGGAATTGACGACTTTGGATACAGGCCCGCAATCACCGCCGTATCAGCGATGGTGGTGGTGTCGTCGAAGACATTCTGCACATTGATCATGGCCTGCCAGGAGTCCTTCTTGATCCCCGCCCTGAGATTGGTCGTGGCGTAGGCAGGGAAACGGATGAAAGTCGGGCTGTCCGAACGCAGTTCGGAATCTCGGGACGAGATGTATGCCTCCGTCGCACCGACGGTCGCTGTCAGCCCGTTCCAGGGCAGAGCCCAATCGTAATCACCGTTGAAGCTGACCGTGGTCTGCGGCACATAAGCGAGCGGATCTCCGGCCTGTCCCTGAGAGGGAATCGGACTGTCAACCGCCAGTTCGGCTTTATTGTAATTCGCATACAGACCCAGACGCAGACCGGTCACAGGTGCGGCATCCAACTCGAACTCGACTCCCTTGACTGTCGCGCGCCCCCCATTGCCCGTGTACGGGAATGATGAGGTGCCCGTGCTCGCCTGCTCGGCAACCTGGATCTTCGACCAGTTGATGAAGTAGACAGCGCCGTTGGCGACAATCCGGTGATCCAGCCAGGAGGTCTTGGCGCCCAGCTCATAGTTGATCAACGAGTCGGAACCGAAGCCCGCGGGAATGGTCACGCCGGCTATCGATGCTGCCGTCTGATCGTTCACGCCGCCTGAGCGGAAGCCCTGTGCAATTTCGAGGTACGTCAGCACGTCGGGCGTGAGCTTATAGGACAGGTTGAGCCTGCCGATGAATCCGACATCGGTGGAGCGATCCGTGGGTCCGGCCCCGGAGGCGGCGCCGCCGCCGAAGTTCGTGATTGCAGCCGAGCCTTCCCGCACCTTGTTGTCGTAATAGCGGCCGCCCAATGTGAGCTTGAGCTGATCGGTGAAGGCATAACTGACCTCCGAGAACACCGCCTGTTGACTGAGGTCATCATGAACGGTGCGATCCAGGAGAATGGTCGGGTCCGCCTGCACATTTCCATTCGGATCCGCGGTGAGTATATGGCTGCGGAAGTTCCGGATTTCCTGCTGGTCGAAGACTCCCGCCAGCAGCTGAAACGGGCTGTCCCATGCGGAAACGAAACGGGCCTCGTAACTGTTGACCGTTCGGGTCTTGGGATAATCGATCACGCTGCGCCCGGCTCCAAACATGTCGAGGCCAATGAACGCATCGATGGCCGCTGATGCATCGCGCGTGTAGTGAAAGCTGCGATCGAGCCTCGATGCGGTTGCCGTGAAGGTGCCGAAGCCGGTCCGGTATTCCAACGCCAGATTGTCCATGCCCATGCGGTTGCTCGTGGGACTGCGTGCCAGATCCGCCTGGAAGAAATGCTGGCCGATCGGCGCCCCGGTGTAATCCACCGTGTTGTAGAAGCTCAACGCGTCGGCCGCCGTCTCCTGCACCATGACCATGCCGGTCAGACTCAACGAGTCCGTAATGGCGAATTTGGCCGAGACGCGCCCCGCCTTGACGCGGGTTTCGTTGGCGTTCTTTTCGAATTGGTTGCTGATGAAGCCCGGCTCATCGAGGTAGAAGCCGGCGAGACGGATGGCGAAGCGGTCGGAAACGATCGGCAGGTTGACCATCGCATCCATCTGGCTTCCCACGCCACCATCGGTTGTATCGATGACTCCGGCGCGAACCGAACCACCGAAATCAGTCAGGGACGGCTTGTTGGTGATGAACCGAAGGGTTCCCGTCATGGAACTGGAACCGAAGGTTGTCCCCTGAGGTCCTTTGAGAACCTCGATCCGCTGCATGTCGAACAGCATCACATCGGGTTGCTGTCCACCGCCATCCTGGGAGTTTTCACCGGTAATGACCACGTCGTCCAGATATACACCGACGGTGCCCGCACCGGTGGAACTGACCCCGCGTATGGCATACCGCTTGTCCCCTGGCCCGTTGTCCTGAAAGGTGAATCCAGGCACCAGGGCCACGTAGTCGCCCACCTGCACGGCGCCGATGTCCTGCAGCGACTGTCCCGAAATTGCCTGCACGGCGATCGGAGTCTCCTGAACGTTCGTATCGCCTCGCTTCGTCGCCGTCACTACAATTTCGGCGACACCTTCGCTGGCGGCCCCTTCGGCTGCGGCCGAGACGTTGCCGGTGGCGCCGATCGCTACGGTGCAGCAAAGCGCGGTCAGGGATGAAAGAGTGACTCTGGGTGTGGATGCAAACATGAGCTCGGCCCCCGCTGTTGTCTTTTCCGTACACGTACGCAAAAGATTGTTGGATTCGTGCCGGGTAACTTCAATGACCCGGGCCGTCCTATTTCGTTGCATAAAACGCAACGACCGGATGTAACAGCCGGCAGCGGCCGCCGCGATGGGGCCGCCGCACGATCGCAGGAGGTGGCTCAACAGGCCATCTGAGGGCAGCGGAACTCACAGCTTGCCGAGTTTCCGCAACGTGGCCCGGACCTGTTCCTTCCCAGCTGCCGCGAGCTCCAGGATGGGCGGCCTGGGATAGCCCCCCGGCAGTCCGAGCGCATTCAGGGCCTCCTTGAGAATGGCCTGCGCGGAGCCGAATCGCCCGACCAGATTCTTCGTAAAGAATTCCTCCATGAGCAGCCGGTCGCGCGCGCCGCACTTCAATGCCGCAGCCTCGTCGCCACGCCACAGATGATTATAAAAATCCGGGTGCTCGTGGCCGAGCAGCGCTCCGGCACCCATCGTTCCATCGCCGCCGTGCGCGCGGATCAGGGTGGCTCCGAGCTGATCCATGTTGAAGCCGAACACACGGACCCGATCCTTGAGGGCAAAGAAGGTTTGCAGGAACCGGTCCAGGCGCCCGGTCGAGTTCTTGATGGCCACGACCTGGTCCAGCTGCGCCAGCCGCTCCAGCAGAGCGGTGGACATGTCGATGTTGGTTCCCGGCGGCCAGTTGTAGACGCAGATGGGAATCTGCACCGAAGCCGATACCTCGCGGTAAAACTGGTAAATCTCCTCCTCGCTCGGAACAACATAGGGCGGCGGTGTCACCAGAATTCCGTCGAACCGCGCCTCCTGTGCCATCTGCGCATAGACAGCCACTTGAGCTGCGCAGAATGCATTGCAACCTGCAATCAGCGTACGCTTGCCGGCCAGGTGTTCACCGGCTATCCGATAGAGGGTTCGGCGTTCGTCATCCGTGAGCGTGAACCACTCACCCGTCGTACCTGCGACAACGATGCCATGCATGCCTTCCCCATCCAGCCACTCGAGCAACCTGTGGTAGCCGCCCTCATCGAGCCGGCGATCCACAGTGAAGGGGGTAGTTATGGCCGGGATGTATCCCCGCCAATCAACTGAAGTCCTGTCCATCCGGCGACGACCTCCCGTTTTGCGCTTTTCTCGCGCCGCAAAGTGTAGACAGCGGCATTGATTTGCCACAATGACAGGGGCTGAGTATGATCGTTGCGTTCATCGCAACTTTAGGTCACTGAGAAGCTTCACATGTCAGTGACGGACGCCAAACTTGCCTATCTGGCGGAGGCAGCCGCTCTGGGGTCGATGCGCGCGGCCAGTGAGAAACTCGATGTGGCCGTCTCCTCCATCAGCCGTCAGATCACCCAGCTGGAAAGCGAGCTCGGCCTGCCGCTGATTGAGCGCGGCAGACGCTCGATCAAACTGACCGAGGCCGGCGAGCTCGCCATCCGGTTCTATCGTGACAACCTGATTCATCGGGAATCGTTTGCATCGGGTCTGCAGGCTCTGAAAGGCCTGCGGGCCGGTCAGATCTGTGTTGCCGCCGGCGAAGGTTTTGTCAGCATCCTCTCAATCATCCTGGAGGACTACCTGAACCGGCATTCGGGAGTTCTGCTGTCGATCAACATGGCCGGTACCTTGGATGTCATTCGTCAGGTGCGCGAAGACGAGGCCCATATCGGCCTCGTCTTCCATGCGCCCCCGGATCCGAAGATCAATGTTCGCGCGACCATCCCCCAGCCGATCAAGCTGATTGTTCATCCGCGGCATCCGCTGGCCGAGGCGGACTCGGTAACCCTGAAGGAGTTGGAGAGCCAGCGTCTGTGCCTGCCGGAACCCACATTCCGGATCCGTCAGATGATCGCTCTCGGGGAGTCCGTCGAGCGCGTTACGCTCAATCCTCACGTCAACACGAACTCCCTGACCCTGCTGAAGGACATGGTGAAGTCCGGGGGCTATGCCGCGCTGTTGCCCGAATCGGCGGCCCTGATCGAGCTGAACCGGCGTGAGCTCAAGGCGGTCCCGGTGGCCAATGCTGCGCTTCAGGAGACTTCCCTGAACCTGATTTGCCGACTGGGTCGTACGTTACCCGCGGCGCCCGCGGCGCTTCTGCCACTCCTCGAGAGCGGCATGAGACTGTGGGCGCGTAAGAATCGCGGAACGACCGAATCCGCCTAACAAAACATCACACGTGCGTTGCGCGCAGCGCGCGCGACCATTGCGTGACGCGCAAAGTGCACCTGGATGCTGGTTGCACATTCAACGAGGCGAATACTAGACTGCTGAGGCACCAAGTCACATCGGGCGGCCGCCATGAAGTCATTCACTGTCCGAACTCTGACCGGTCCGACCCTTCTGTGCCTGACCGCGATTGTGCTGGCCAGTTCCAACAGCGTCGCGCAGGATGCGTCCCAGTACTACACCGTACAACATCCTGAGCAGTTCAGGATCAACTGGAAAGAGTTTTATCGCGATGCGGATGCCCGAACAGGAGCGGTCCGCGCAAGATTTCCACACACCCTCGATCTGCCGTACGGCCCGGACGTAAAACAGCGTTTGGATGTCTATAGTCCAATCAGGAAGCCCCAACATGCACCCGTGTTCCTGTTTTTGCACGGCGGCGGCTTTCGCGAGGGCGACCGCGCACAATATGGCTACATATCCGCTCCTTTTGCCGACAAGGGCGTCGTGACGGTCGTGGCCAGCTATCATTTGACCGGCAGTGGGTCTCAGTATCCGGTTCAGGTTGATGACACCCGACTGGCCATCAAATGGATCTATCAGCACATCGCCGAATTTGGCGGTGATCCCAACCGGATTGTCGTTGGGGGCCATTCGGCGGGAGCGATTCTCGCCGCAGACGTGGGTGTCAACCGCGGCTGGATGAAGGCGGCCGGTATCCCGGCAGAAGCGTTGCGAGGTATCGCACCCATCAGCGGGCCCTACGATCTTCGAACTGACGGAAGACCTGGCGAGCTCGACGTCTATGCGCCAACCCTGCAGGCGCAGGAGCAGGCAAGCCCCCTGCTTCACATTCATGATCCTGCACCCAACGCCGTCATTGCGATCGGTGCTGAAGAAACGGCGGGCAATACGATGAGTACCTCCCAGGATCTGGCGAAACGCCTCAAAGAGGCAGGCGCGTCCGCCGTTTTTCTGTCGATGGCGGGCAAGGACCATCGCGGCACCGTGCAGGCACTCGGTGACGAGCACAGCGAGCTGTTCAAGGATGTACTGGCCATGGTCGAAAAATCAACGTGATGTTGGATTGATCCTGAGCAGCAGACGTGGCCAGGGGTTACGACGTAGCGGTCCTGGGCGCCGGATTGGTGGGATGCGCGGCGGCCTATGAGCTTGCCCGCAGGGGCAAACGGGTCATCGTTGTTGATCAATGGGAGATCAACCGCGGAGCATCAGGCCGCAATGCCGGTTCATTGCATTTTCAGATCGAGCCCCGGATGCTCAACCTACTGCACGAGCAGCCTGAACGGCTGTCGCAGCTCATCACCGTCAATCTGCAAGCCATTGAAGACTGGCGCCAGCTCTCACGCAGTGTGGGCAAGGATGCTGAGGTAGTCATGAGCGGCGGTGTCATGGTCGCCGAGAGCGAGGCTGATTTCACAGTCCTGACCGAGAAGTCGCAACTGGAAATCGCGGCGGGCCTGCGGGTTGAATTGATCGAGGGTCGTGAAGTGCGGCGTATCGCACCTTATCTCACGTCCGACATCCGCTACGCCGCGTTCTGTGGGGACGAGGGACACTCCAATCCGCGTCTGATCACTCCCGCATTTGCCAGGGCCGCAACGGAGCTGGGCTGTCAATTCAGTCTGCAGACGCGAGTTATGAGCCTGGAACCCATCGGGCAGGGCTGGCGACTCAAGGCACGACCCACATCGCAATCCGCTGCGTCCCCCGACTCGATATCGATCGACGCGGAGATGGTCCTCATGGCCGCGGGGGCATGGGCGCGCGAAATCCTGGAACCGTTGGGTTTCAGCACTCCCCTCACGGCGCACGGCCTGCAGATGAATGTTACACAACGCACGCGTTCGTTCATGACTCACCTCGTTCAGCATGTGGGCCAGCAGCTGTCCATCAAACAGCTCGAGTCAGGAAATGTGCTCATTGGCGGCGGCTGGCCGGCTACTCTTTCGGCCCAGCTGCTGGGGAGTGACCCTGCCGTGAACATCATCGAATCCTCGCTCTACGGCAACATGGAAGTCGCCTTGCGCGTGGTGCCGGGCATCAGCAGCCTGGATATCATCCGCAGCTGGACCGGAATTTCGTCAGTCGCGCCGGATCACCTTCCCGTACTCGGCCCGGTTCAGTCCCTCCCCGGCATCTTCATCGCTGCAGGAGGATCCTCGTTTACCTTGGGGCCTACCTACGCAAGGCTGATTGCCGAGCTGATGTCAGCCGGCTCGACCACCCTGCCCCTCGAGTTGTATCGCCCGGAGCGATTCGCCGTTGCCAGGCAGATATCCTGATGCCACGCATTACCAAAGGATCGCTGCGGGGAACTCCATTTGAATTCACCTTCGAAGGGGAGCGAGTCGAGGCCTATCCCGGTGAGACTGTCGCCGCAGCACTGATTGCCGGTGAGCGTATGCAATTCCGGCAGGACAGTCGCGGCTCGGCTCGGGGTCCCTATTGCAACATGGGCACTTGTTTCGAGTGCCTGGTCAAGGTGCCTTCGGTCAGTGGGGCCGAAGGTGAAGTCACATGGCGCACGGTGCGCAGCTGTTTGACCCCTGCGAAGGCCGGTCTGATGGTCCGTTCCGAACGCAGCCCATGAACGAATCGACATGAATCTGACACCTAAGGTCTTTGACGTCGCCATTGTGGGGGCAGGACCCGCGGGGGCGGCCGCGGCAATCACCGCCGTGAACTACGGACTGTCCGTGTGCGTATTGGACGAACAGGCCCGGTTCGGGGGGCAGATTTTCCGACAGCCACCGAAGTCGTTCCAGGTCGACGGATGGATGACAGACCCTATTTATGCCTCAGGACGACAGCTCATCCAGGAGGCTGAAGCCCGGAAGCAACTGCATCACATACCGGGGGCTACCGTGTGGGGTGTATTCCGGAACGACGGGCCGCCTGCGGATCCGCTCGGCACCGAACCGTTGCACCGGGTCGTGTTTCACGACGGAGAGTCGGTCGGTCATGTCATGGCGCGCCATCTTCTTGTTGCAAGTGGATGTTATGAGGCGCCACTTCCCTTCCGGGGCTGGGATCTTCCAGGCGTGATGAGTGCCGGCGGGATCCAGACCTTGCTCAAGAGTCAGCGAGTAGCAGCGGGACGTAAGCTCGTACTGGCCGGCACCCATCCACTACTGCTGACAGTTGCCGACCAGCTGAACTCGGCTGGGGTCGACATTGCAGCCATCGTCTTTTCGCAATCGCCATTGAGCCTCGCCGTGAGTCTGTTCGGTTCGATCGGAGTCCTTTGGCCGGTCCGCAACCTGCTGCAGCACGCCGCTGCGACCTTGCGTCAACTACGGCGCGATCGCGTCCGAATCCTCTTTGGACATTCTTTGCGCAGCGCTGAAGGACACGATCGTGTTGAGCACGTCATCGTCCGGGATGCTCGTGGTCACGAGCAACGTATTGTCTGCGACACCGTGGGCACATGCCATGGATTCCTCGCCTCGAGCGAGTTGCCCCGACAAATGGGAGCGGCTCATCGTTGGAAAGATGGCCATGGATGGCTGATTGATGTCGACGAACAGTTGCTGACCAGTGTTCCGGGCCTGAGCGTGGCAGGCGAGCTCGTCGGGATTTCAGGGGCGGAAGCGGCCGCCCTGTCCGGCGAAATCGCCGCCCACGGAATCGCGCACTGTCTGGGCCGGCAACTGGACTCATCGGCAGCTGCCACCCTCGCCCGAAAACACAGACGATTTGCCCACCTGCAAAGATTTGGTCGGCTGCTCGCAAGGTTGACGCTTCCCGGTGCTAGCGCGCTGGACCCGCTTTCGGATCGGGAAGTCCTTCTGTGTCGTTGCGAGGACATCTCCATTGGAGCTTTTGTTGATACGCTGACCCAGGCCCATGTGCACAGCGCCAGCTGCGCCAAGGCCCTCTCTCGCGTCGGAATGGGCTTCTGTCAGGGAAGAATGTGCGAGCTGAATGTCCGAAGACTGATCGCAGCTCGACGCGCATGCACTGTCGCGGAGGTTCCCGGTTACACACCCCGCCTGCCGATCAAACCCGTGCCCATTGCTGCAGTGGCAGCCTGTGCGCGCGCCAGTGAGCCGGAACGATCGCCCGTTCACCGCTGAGGCTCGATCGTTGCTCGAAAGGCAACAGTTCGTATCGTCCCGGGTTATTGAGCAGGCGGGAAATGCATGCCAGATTCCGCCTATGGCCGAGAATGCACACAACATCCGGTTTCGGGGCCTGGACCACATAGGCATGACCGTGCCGGATGTGGACGCCGCAGTGGCCTTTTACATCGATGCGTTTGGTGGGCAGGTTCTCTACCGCATGGGGCCACTCGATTCCCGTGACATGCCACGTTCCGCGCGCGGGGACTGGACTTCGTCTTTCATCGACGTACCCGATGCCAAAGTCAGATTCGTGGGGGTGCGAATCGCGGAGTCGCTCGTCCTGGAGATCTACCAATACGAACGCCCAGCCGCTGCGATGGTGACACCGCCGCGAAACTCGGACCCCGGTGGCCATCACCTGGCCATTCGGGTCGACGATGTCGACGCAGCTGCGCGTCATCTCGAGTCAAAGGGCTGCACTTTGATGGAAGGGCCGATCGTGGTGCCGGGCGGTCCGCTGTTGGGATCCCGGTCGTGGTATCTGAAGGACCCGTGGGGCACCTATTTTGAACTGACGGAGTATGAGCGCATGGCCTTCATGGATGAGCTCGGCGAGTAAGCCGGCCGCTCACGCATCGAACCTTCCGCCCGACTCAGCCCTGGATCGAGATGAACACGATGGCCAGTGCGATTGGAACCAGATAGCGCACCGCGGCGCGCCACAACCGCAGTCGCAGGCCATCACCGATCGCGAGCTCCGAGACTACCACCGACCTGGACAGCGACCAGCCGGCTATGCCGGCCACCATGAGCCCGCCCACCGGCAGAAGGATATTGGCTGCCAGGTAATCGATGAGCTGGAACGGCGTGCGCTGTGAATCAATTCCAAACAGCCGCAATGGATACACATGCTTCCAGAGATTGAACGAGAAGACAGTGACGAATCCCGCCAGCCAGATCGCAAGACCGGCGCCGTAGGTGGCTGCCGAGCGTGACAGTCGTGTGTATTCTTCCAGAAATGCAACAATTGACTCCAGCAGAACGATGGTGGCCGTGAGACCTGCAAATGACAGCACCAGGAACATGACTATTCCAAACATCATGCCGTAGGGCATGTGACTGAAGGCTACCGGCAGCGTCTGAAAGACCAGTCCCGGGCCGCCGGCCGGCTGCAGGCCGTAGGCGAATACCAGCGGAAAGATCGAAAACCCGGCCAGAACCGCGACGAAACCCTGAGCAAATGCCACGGTAAACACCGAACGCACGATCGAGTATTCGCGCTTCATGTACGCCGCGACCGTCATTAACACCCCGGCCCCCACGCCCAGCGAAAAGAACGCCTGACCAACAGCAACCACGATTACATTTGCCGTCAGACGTTCCAGCCGGAACGTCAGGAGGAAATCAGCCGCGGCACGCGTATTCCCCACGGTTGCGGCATACGCGCACAGTCCAATCAGGATGGCGAATCTCAAGGGCGTCAGCACACCGGATACCCGCTCAATGCCTTTGTTGACTCCACTGGCAACCACAATCGTGGTGAGCAGGATGAACAGCCCCGAGCAGGCAAGCATGGTTTGCGGGCTGCTCAACATCTGTTCATAGACAAGGGCGGCCTGTCGCCCGTCGATATGCTCGAAAGAGCCTCGAAGTGCGAGCCAGAAGTAATGCACCATCCAGCCACACACGACGAAATAGAAGCTGAGCACGAGAAAGATGCCGATCAATGCGATCGGCCCGTAGACCTTCCAGAGCGGACTGGCACCATCGCGTTCGACCAGCAGGCGCATGCAGCCCGGAACACTTCGGCCACAGTAGCGGCCAATCAGCATTTCCGCGATCAGGGCCGGCACGGCGAGAACGGCCAGCGCGATGAAATACACGAATACGAAGGAAGCGCCGCCATTCTCACCCGCCAGATAGGTGAACTTCCAGAAATTGGCGATGCCTGCCTCGGTGCCGATCGCCGTAATCAGGAACAGCAGATTGCTCGACCATTGCTTCTTTGCAACCATGTTAGTTCAATCACCAGCCGGATTTATCGCAGAGCGCATTGACATGGAGTTCCGTGGAGCGACACCCATCCTACTTGCTTTCCTTCACTGCCGGCGTCGCAGTCACCGCGAGTTTGTTCTCGACGCAACCCATCGTTGCGCAGCACGCTTCCACCTGCCACGCGGTACGCATGTTAGGTCTGCGGCCGGGATCCTCAGTCCGGGGTGGAGGCTGCCTGCTGATCTTTCCAGTGCGGCCGCAACATATGTAACAGGTCCGTTTGCAGCGAATACCAGCCCGCACCGTGAACGCGGCCGAGCAGGCGCATCGCGGGCGTATCGATGTACAACTTGTCCCTGTCCTGCACAAATCGGTCCGCGACGTAGGCGTGAACGACTTCGGCAATCACGGCCACCTGATGCGCGCCCGTTCTGATTGCCTGGTGCAACTTGCACTCCAGACTTGCCGGGGCGCCTCTGATGCGCGGTACGGAAACTTGGACGCCGGGTTCCGTTTCCAGTCCTGCAAGTGCCAATTCGTCGACGTCCGGCGGTGCGTCGATGCTGGTGGCGTTCATCGCCTGAGCCTGATCCGCTGAAACCAGGTTCACGGCAAACTCGCGGGTCGCGAGGATATTGGCGGCGCTGTCCTTCATCCGCCCCTGCGCGTGCGCGAGAATGCCCAACACGATGATGGGAGGATCGTCGCCCAGCACGTTGAAGAAGCTGTAAGGCGCGGCATTGAGGATCCCATCCGCGGATCGCGACGTGACCCAGGCGATCGGCCTGGGTGTCACGCACGATGACAAGATCTTGTAGCGCTGGGCTTTCGCGAGCGCGCCGAAGTCGAGTTCCACCGCCTAACTCCGGCGCTCGACGGCGGGCTTCGGCGTCTCATCGACGAGCAGGCGGAATATATCCGGCCGCGCATAGTGCCCCACCACGTCGAAATCATATTTGGCGCGCGTGATCTGCGTCAGATCGATGTTTGCGTACAAGATCGTCTCACCGCAGAAGTCGGGACCCGCCAGCACCTCCCCAAACGGACTGACGATCATGCTGCCGCCGCGAAGCAGGACCGTGTCGGGATCGTCGCCCATCGCGCAGGCATAGGTGCTCGGATAGGCCCCCCGGCGGATATGCTGGCAGGCCGAAAGCACATAACAGCGCCCTTCCAGCGCGATATGACGCATGGAGGGCGCCCAGCTTTCACGATCGTCGGCCGTCGGCGCGCAATAGATGTTGACCTGCTTGCCATACATGGCCAGCCGCAGGGCGGGCATGTAGTTTTCCCAGCAGATCACTGCCCCGATCCGGCCCAGCGATGTCTCCACGACCGGCAGCGTCGATCCGTCGCCAAAGCCCCAGATCAGCCGTTCCGCTCCCGTCGGCATGACCTTCCGATGGTGGGCCACCACGCCCTTGGCTCCATCGATGAGTAGTGCAGTGCAGTAGAGCGTGCTGCCACCACGCTCCAGGCAGCCCATCACGACGAACAGATCGGTGTCGCGAGCAGCCTCCACCACGCGAGCCACCTCGGGGCCATCCAAGTCGACCGCCCCCTCGTAATAGGCCTGATAGTCGGTGCGTCCTGCGGGCAGGCGCTGGCCCACCGT
>Ga0307511_10000529_pt1 | contig 40854 bp, 31 predicted proteins | sample 13_EM_MG_FD_200266 | JGI IMG/M metagenome (GOLD analysis project Ga0307511, IMG submission 200266) | Populus trichocarpa ectomycorrhiza microbial communities from riparian zone in the Pacific Northwest, United States - 13_EM | ecosystem: Host-associated > Plants > Roots > Unclassified | place... | reverse complement strand
GAGCACTAGGACAGAGCGACCACCACGAGCGAGATATGCCGCGCAAACAAGCCCGTTGTGACCGCCACCGATGACCACGCAGTCGTAAAGCGACCCGTTGGCGAGAGGCACGCTCATATCGACGCAGCCTTGCGCTCCACGCCGGACTCAGCATCCCCTTCCCGGCTGCGCCCCATATCACGCAGGATCGCCCCGGCCGCGTTGTACCCAGGCGCCCCCATCACGCCACCGCCCGGATGTGTGCTCGAGCCGCACATGTACATACCTCGAACCGGAGCCCGGTACTGTGCAAATCCCGGAATGGGCCTGTTGAACAACAGCTGATCGAAAGTCAGCTCGCCCTGAAAAATATTGCCCTCCGTCAGCCCGACCTGCCGCTCGATATCCCACGGCGTGCGAATTTCCGCGTGCAGGATGAGACTCTTGAAGTCAGGGCTGTGCCGCGCGATGGTGTCGATCACAGTGTTACCGAAAGCTTCGCGCTGTGCGCCGTCCCATTCGCCATCGGCGAGCTGATATGGACAGTACTGCACGAACACTGACATGTAGTGCTTACCGTCCGGCGCCATGGTTGGATCGATCTGCGAAGGGATCAGGATGTCCAAATACGGCGAGCGCGACCACCGCCCTTCCTTCCAGTCATCATAGGCCCTCTCCAACATCTCGACCGTGTCAGTGACATGCATATCACCGCGCGTGGACGGGGAGCCCGCCGGAATCGCTGGGAAGCTCGGCAGGCCATCCAGCGCAATGTTGAGCTTGCCCGAGGAGCCACGGATTTTGAAGTTGCGTACCTGCCGGACGAAGTCATCCGGCAGGTCGTGCGCATCCATCGTTTCCAGGAATGTGCGACGCACATCCATATTCGATACAACGGTACGCGCCTGGATCTGCGTACCATCCGCCAACGCGACCCCGGTCGCCCGGCCATTGCGCACGAGGATCTGATCGACCGGTGCACCGCTTATGATCGCTCCACCACTCGCTCGCAGCGACATTGCCAGGGCTGAGGTGACCGCACCCATTCCGCCACGTGCGAAGCCCCATGCTCCAACTGTGCCATCGATGCTGCCCATGTAGTGATGGAGTAAAACGTACGCCGTACCCGGAGACCTGGGACCCAGTGCGGTACCGATGATCGAGCTGCCTGCCAAATGTGCCTTGACGATCTCGCTTTCGAAGTATTCGTCCAAGAGGTCCGCGCAACTCATGGTCCAGAAACGCAGGGTGTCGTACATCTGCGCCTCGCCGAGTTTCGAGAAATGCCTGCCGAGGTACAGCAACTCCATCAGATCGCGAGGTTTGAATGACGTGGGATCGGGTGGCTCACGCAACAGCAGAGGCTTGATGAATCTGCAATGTCGCAACATGTCACGCACATAACGATCGTATGCTTCGCCGTCGCGCTTGGAGTGCCGGGAGATCTCCCGGCGCAAAGCGTCGTGATTGTCGTACAGCGCGAGGTGGCCCCCGTCACGCATCATCGTGCAGCCACCGTCATACGGGATGATCTGCAGCCCATACTTCGGCAGTTCCAGCGAACGGATAATCTGCGTTCGCAGCAGACTACATACGTACGAACAGTTTGAGTACGTGAAATCCTTGTAAAGCTCGCGGCTGACGGCGGCGCCACCGATGTAGGTGTTGCGTTCGAGCACGAGCACGTCGAGTCCGGCGCGCGCCAGATAGCACGCCGCCACGAGGCCGTTGTGGCCCGCGCCGATGACAATGACGTCGTGACGTTTCCCGCTTCTGCTCGCCATGCGTTACCGCCGGGGAGGCATCAACCAGACTTCTTATGAGTCGATCCAGTTGCCCTCAATGTAGTGTCTATCGCCACCTCGAAGGCGGCAAGCGTTTCCGTCAGGCAGGACTCGTCGTGGGCTGCCGAAACGAACCACGGCTCGCGGGAATCCGGCTCGCACAGAATCTTCTCGTCGTGCAGCACCTTCGCGGCCGCGTCGTAGAAGGAGTAATCACTGCCCTTCCAGTCTCGATAGTTGCGCGGTGGGTCCTTGGCGAAATACAGGCCGCTCATCGATGGATGCCCCACAAAGCTGTGGGCGATTCCGCGAGCCTTCAACACCGCGCTCATGCCGTTGCGCAGCAGCGTTCCGTACTGGGCAATCCGCTCGAGAGCGTCGGTCTCGTCGAGGATTTCGAGGGTCTTTTCGGCAGCAGCGAGCGAGACCGAATGCGCAGTGTAGGTTCCCCCATGAGCCACACCCTTGCCGATCTTGCGCATGATGTGCTCGCGCCCGGCCAGGATCGAGATCGGGTAACCGTTCGCTACCGCCTTGGCGAAGGTGCACAGGTCGGCATCGACACCGTACAACTGTTGCACGCCGCCGCGCGCAACCCGGAACCCCGTCTTCACCTCGTCGATGATCAACACGACTCCATGCTGGTCGCACAGTGAACGGGCGGCGCGCAGATAGTCGGGATCGGCCGCAATCCCGAGGCAGTTGCCCATAATCGGCTCGATGAGCAGGCACGCTATCCTGCCGGCGCGGCGCTTGAAGACATCTTCGAGCTGGTTTGCATCATTCGCCTGCACGAAATGCGCAAAGCTGCGCGTGCTGATGGGGATCCCCTCACTGTACGGATACACTTCGGGATCGCCGACCTGCCCCCACTTATCCATCGGGGTGTACCACATCGCGGCATCGAATAACCCGTGATAGCTGCCTTCGAGGATGACGTAGTCATCCTTACCAGTGTAGGCACGCGCCAGGCGCAGCGCGGCCATGACTGCCTCCGTTCCAGAGTTGGAAAAACGAACCAACTCGGCCGCCGGCACCATGCTGGCGATACGCTCCGCGACCCGCAGCTCACGTTCGGTCGAGAGCGCAAAGACGCCGCCCACTTCCATGCCCTCGCGTGCCGCGGCATCGACCCGGGGATCGGCATAGCCAAGGATCGCAGGGCCGTATCCCATGCGGTAGTCGATATAGATGTTGTCATCGAGATCGGTGATACGGGCGCCACGACCCTGCTTGACGTAGATGGTCCGATCTTCACCCCAGTAGCGGAAATTGGACGCCACGCCCAGCGGCAGACGTTGGATTGCGCGCCGGAAATGCTCGTGATTGCGGGTCAGGGTACGGGTCATGGTCCGCGCTCGTAACCGAAGGCCTGCCGGCACGGTAACACCGCGACGGCACGATCGTCTATATGACCATATAGAATTATGAGGTAGAATTGCATGACTATATAATTTTTGCGGGAACGCCCCATGAGCTCACCTGCCCTGGACCCGATCGAACCCGCACCCGCGCCCCTGCCGCGCGCTCTGCCTGCCTGGGCCTACAGCCATCCGGAAATGACCCGGCTCGAATACGAGCGGGTTCTCAAGCCGAGTTGGCAGATCGTCTGCCACAGCAACTCGATACCGGCGCCCGGCGACTTCATCACCCTCGATCTCGGCGGCGACAGCGTGTTTGCTGTCCGCAATTCCCAGGGTGAGATACAGGTATTTCATAACGTGTGCCGGCATCGCGGTACGCGGATTCTGGAAGGCTCACGCGGCGGCCTGAGCGGAAATTGTCCTGGCGTCATCACCTGCCCCTATCACGGTTGGTCGTATCGACTCACGGGCGAGCTCATGGGGGTGCCGGTCCGGGAAAGCTTTCCGGGGTTGGATCGAAGCCAACATGGACTGAAGCCGGCGCGCATGGCCGTGCAGTTCGGATTCGTCTTCGTGAGCCTGGCCGGCGATCCCCCGCCCCTCGGGTCTGTCTGGGGGAGCTTCCTCGAGGACTTCGCGCCGCATCGGTTCGAGACCCTGCAGCCGCTTGGCCCGTTGTACATCGAGCACTGGGATGTCGACTGGAAAATTGCCATGGACAACTATCTCGAGTCGTATCACGTGCCGAGCGGACATCCGGGGTTGTTCCGCATGTTTACGCCGGACTACGACGATCAGGCCAACCTCCCGGGAGTTGCGCGCGGAATCAGCTGGCTGCGCGAGCGGCCATCGTCCAAGTGGAGCGAGCGGATGTATCAGCACTTGATCGGCCAGGTCGCAGGTGATCTGCCGGAAGCTCATCGCAGGCGCTGGAGCTTCTACAGCATGCTGCCGAACCTGGGAATCGATGTGTATCCGGACCAGATGGACTTCTTCCAGGTGCTGCCGCGCGGAGCTGGCAAGTGCACGATCCGCGGCGGATCGTTTGCGCAGCCGGACTCCCGGCGCGAAATGCGGATCGCGCGCTACCTGTCAGCCAGGATCAGCCGACAGGTGCAGCGCGAGGACGAGTTCCTGTGCAGGCGGGTCCAACAGGGGCTTGCATCGGGCAGTTACGAGCCCGGCCCGTTGTCCACGCTCGAGAACTGCATGTTGGAGTTCCATGACATGCTGCGCGAGAGGATCCCGGAGGTGCGGCTGCCCAGCGCGCCCGCACGCTTCGCCTGAATCACACCGCGCGTGTGCCTGGCAGCTCAGGGTCGGGCAAACGGCAACAAGGCAGCGATGCCGCGCCTGAATTCAGCCAGTTGTGCCGACGTGGGCGCCGCGGTGTCGGCTTCGTCAATGCCCGCAGCGAGACCGGCTTGCGTGGATTGCGCGACTTCGATGTCCTGCTGCAACCACGCGAGCGGTTGTACTGATCCCTGTACGCGCGAACCCTCCGAACTGGCGCTCGAGCGCGTGCCCCGTGACCTGGCGCCTGAGCCTTGCTGCTTGGCAGATTTCCGGCGTGCATCACCGGCAACCGCGTAGTCGAGACGGCGGATCAGACACCGCCCGGGGGACTGCGGGATGACCTGTAATAGCAGCGCGCCGTGCGCATCGACTTCCAGCAGCTGGTTGGGCGGCAGAAAATTGCGGCGCGTACCCTGCGGTCGGGGGAGCGCTTCGAGCCACTGTTCGACGATGAGCTTCCAATCGGCCGCAACCGTCAGCTCGGAAATGCCCGCCGGTCGCAGATCGGGTAGCGATTCCCAGTCACCTGTAGGCGCACCGGCAATCTCCAGCAGCGCCGTGGAGGCCGGATCGGCCGACCTCGCCGCCAAGGCACGCACGAGGATGAATCTCCCGGGCAGAGCCAACTCGAGCGGTGTCAGGTCGCCTGGGGTAGCACCGCTACGAAACCGCCCGTCCAGCTCATAGGCCAGCCCATGCATGTCGCACGAGATCGTGGAGGAAAGATGGCCCCGTGCGGCAGTCAGCAGGGCATGCGGGCGTTTGCGGCAACTGTTTCGAAAAGCACGGATGTCGCGATCACCGACCCTCACCACCAGAACACGCTCGCCCGCGAGTTCCGCGCTCAGGTAGTCGCCTTTCTTTGGGATATCCGCCTCGTGGCCAACGAGCTGCCACGACGGTCGGAACAGGCGGTCACGCTCCAGCGTCAGCAGTGCGGCATCCGCATACGCCCAGGCAGGAACGTCGATCTCCCGGTCATTGGCTGCGGAAGACTTCGTTGCCGGGCTTCCCGCCGCGACCGGACCCCGGAACTGCCGGGGAAACACCGAACGCAGGAACGCGAGCGAGCGTCGTTTCGCGGCATCGCGATCGATCTTCGCTTCCTCAGTAAACGCAAAGCCCTGCCAAAGAACCTCGAGCACGCCAATCAAGCCGAGGGCCACAGCATCCGGATCGAGATCCGCTTGACCTGTTTGCTCGATGAGCCGCTCGATCAGCACACGAACCAGCGCGGCGAAGTCTTCATCCTTCTTGCCGCAGATCTCGAGGTACTCCTGGCGCGAGCTCGCCTCACCCCAGAACGAATACCAGACCGACACCTTGCGCGCACTTGCGATGCCCGGATCGAGATACAGCTCGACGAGCTGCTCCAAGGCCTGCACCGGGGTGTCCCTCAACCGGGACACGGGCGTCATCACCCGCTCTTCGAATTCGGCCGCCAGGTAGGCCAGCGACGCGACGAGCATCGCGTCCTTGGAATCGAAGTAGAACCGCACAATACCCGGCGACATGTCGGCAAGGGCCACAACCTTCTCCACGGTCGTGCGCGACGGACCATGAATGTGCAGCGCGGAGATGCAAGCGTCGATCAGCCGCTGGCGCTGCCGGGCCCGGGAAGCACGCTCAGGCGCACCGGCGGCGGAATTGTTGGAGGCGTCACGAGCGCGTGGCACGTTCTTCATCTGTCAAAAGTTGTACACTCAGTGGAGTTTATCGCGCAAAATAGCGCGCAGACACCTCATCTGTGCGAATCATGAGACTGCTCGAGCGCCCGGGCCGCTGGCTGATCATTCTCCCGCCGCTGCTCTTTCTGACAGTCTTCTTCCTCATCCCGTTCGCGTTTGCCTTCAAGATCAGCCTGGCCGAGACGGCGCCCCGGGTGCCACCCTTCACCGAGATCCTGGCGCGCGCGCCTGATGGCCATCTGCAGCTGTCCGTCACCCTTGCGAACTTCAGGTATCTGCTCACCGACGAGGTGTACGGTGTCGCCTATCTTTACTCGCTCAAGACCGCGTTCTTCGCGACCTTGATCTGCCTGGCGCTGGGCTACCCGATGGCGTACGCCATCTCGCGGGCATCGAAGACCACACAAAGTATTCTGCTGTTGGTCATCATTCTGCCCTTCTGGACTTCGTTTCTGCTGCGCGTCTACGCACTCGAGGGAATCATACGCGACGGTGGAATTCTCAACACCGTCCTGTTGCGGTTGGGGTTGATCTCCCAGCCGCTCAAAATCATGCGCACCAGCCTCGCCGTGTACCTGGGAATCATCTACTCCTACCTGCCCTTCATGGTGCTGCCGCTGTTTGCGACGCTCGAGAAACTGGACAACACGCTGCTGGAAGCGGCGGCCGACCTGGGCAGTCCGCCCTGGCGGGCCTTCCTCGATGTCACGGTGCCACAATCCATTCCGGGCGTGATCGCCGGCTCCATGTTGGTTTTCATCCCCGCCGTCGGCGAGTTCGTGATTCCCTCCCTGCTGGGCGGACCTGACAATCTGATGATCGGCCGCGTGCTGTGGGATGAGTTTTTCGGTAACCACGACTGGCCGGTGGCCTCGGCGGTGGCGATTGCGTTCCTGCTGCTGCTCGCGGGACCCATTGCGATCTATCAGTACTACAACGTACGGCAGCAGGAGTCCTGAAGCGCGATGGAAAGGCGCTTTTCGCCCGTACTGTTTGCAGCTTTGAGCGTCGGCATCGCCGTGCTCTACATTCCCATGCTCGTGCTGATTGCCTACTCGTTCAACGCCTCGCCATTGGTCAGTGTCTGGGGTGGATTCTCGACTCAGTGGTACACCGAGCTGATCCATAACCGGCAGATCCTGCAGGCAGCGCTGCTGTCGCTCGAGGTCGCCGTCACCTCCTCCACTGCCGCGGTCGTTCTGGGGACCCTGGCCGCCATCGCCCTGGTCCGGTTTCGGCGATTTCCGGGACGGCTGTTGCTGACCGGCATGGTCAACGCACCGCTGGTGATGCCGGAGATCATTACCGGCATCACGCAGCTGCTATTGTTTGTTTCGATGCTGCAGATGTTTTCGTGGCCGCACCGGGGCTTTACGACCCTGGTGATCGCGCATGTCGCGTTCTGCACCGCGTATGTGACCATCACGGTGCAATCGCGGCTGCAAAGCGCCGACCGCTCGCTGGAGGAGGCAGCGATGGACCTGGGCTCGAGTCCCGCACAGGCGTTCCTGGAGGTTACGCTGCCCATCATTGCGCCGGCACTGGTATCGAGCTGGCTGCTCAGCTTCACGCTGTCGCTCGATGACCTGGTGATCTCCAGCTTCGTATCGGGCCCGGGAGCGAGCACCCTGCCGATGGTCATCTATTCGAAGGTGAAGCTGGGAGTGAGCCCGGACGTGAACGCGCTCGCAAGCCTGATCATCTGCATCGTGGGCTCGTGTGTCATCGCGGCGGGTTATTTCATGCGGCGTGCCGAGCGCCAGCGCCTGTTGGATATGCAGATCGCGGAGCGCGGCTGAGCCTTACCCCGGCCGCTGCGGCTCGCCCGTGTACCTCGGATCATGCGCCTTGCGGCTGAAAATCCGGTTCACGTACGGCTCGAACGCCTCGAGGGGCAGCGTCGGGTAGTCCGGATCGAACGACGACTGGTCCCACCGGTGGCAGAAATCGAGGCAGGCGTCGAACCACTGATGCCCCTTCAGGCGATTGCGCATGAACCGGTCACCACCCGTGTGGTGCACGTAGTAGTAGGTTTGGAACAAACCATGCTGCTCGACGATCCATGTCACTTCCGGCCGCACATAGGGACGGATGATCCCGGCAGCGATCTCTGCGTGGTTGTAAGGCGCCAACTCGTCTCCAACATCGTGAATCAGCGCCGCGACGATCAGCTCATCGTCGGCGCCATCGTTCAGGGCACGAGTTGCCGTCTGCAGAGAGTGTCCAAGCCGCGTGACCGGATAACCCTCCAGCGAGTGATCGAGCTTGCGCACGGCTTCCAGTACGCGACCGGGCAACCCGACCTCATACGCCTTCTCCGCTTCCGCCAGCAGCTCGTAATCTTCCTTCGTCCCATCCTCCATCCTGCGGAAGCTGACGATCCTGCCTGTTGAGCTCATGTCGGACTCCCAGATGATCCCAGCCGCCGCGTCAAGACTCTATACATACTCCGCGGCCCATCAAGATCAATGTAGCACCCCTGAAGGTGACGCAAGCCTTCGCGAGGATCGAAAGCAGTGCGCCCATGCAACAGCCGCCTGTTATCCATCATCATGAGGTCACCCGACTCGAGCAGGAACCGGATCTCGAACTGCGGCGAACGCAGCAGATGATCGAAGGCCTGGCGCGCCCGGAAATACGCCGCCAGCTCCTGCGGCCGCAGCAGCGGCACGTAATCCAGCCGCGGGCTGAAGTTGACTGCCTCGACGCGCAACGCTGCATCCAACTCGATGGGCGAGGCACTGCGCACGAGCTCGGTGTCGGCATCGCGAAATCGAAACCGTACCGGCGTGCGTGCCAGAATCCCGAAGGCGTCCGGATCCTGTGCATGCAGCGCCTCGGCCGCAGCGAATCCATCCACCAGCGTCGATAGGCCGCCTGAGGTCTCGTTGACCAGGCAGTGCAGCAACTGCACCCCCGGCACCGGCGACCTGTAAGGATTGTCGGTGTGGGGATCGAGGAATATCGAGGTATAGGCAAGGTCATTGGGGTCTGGAACCGAGCGCACATCGAAATACGCCCCGAAGTTGGTATCGCGGACAAAACCGAATGCGGAACCGACTTTGAGCACTGTCTTCGACTCAGTGGGCACACCGCGGAAAATGATGAATCCGAGCTCCAGAAAGCTCGCGAGCCACCCGGCCTTGACCTCATCGGTGGGCGTGTCGGTCCAGGCTGCGCGCGGCATGTCCTTCAAGGCGCCATCCCACAGACGCGGAGTCGGACAATCGTGATCCCCGGGCGGCAGAGCCGCCTCGGCGAGAATCTCGCGCGCCTGGAAATCGGCCTCGTGCCCATCGGTGAACCGGATCCGGTACTTCCCCGGCTCCACCTCGGCGATCGATGTCAGTCCGACCTGCAGATCCAGGTCGGACGGATCCTGCAGCCGCTGACCCGTGCGCAGGTCGAGGGACTTGGAGTCCTGACACCGCTCACGCAGCCACAAGGGATGGATGGGAAAGCGGTTGTCCTTCGAAAGCTCGATGCTGAGCTCGTTCGCGGCGGTGATTTGCAGGCGTGGCATGAGAAAACCTCTTTAGCGCGCAGTCTTGATGCGTGTCCAGGTGCGCGTTCGGAGCCGTTCCAGGGACGCAGAGACCTCCGCCGACCGGTACAACCTCGAGCGGATCTCGGGAGTCGTATAGACCGCCGGATCGCCCAGGATGAGCGGATCGACGTATGGATTGGCTGCCAGGTTGGCGTTGGCATAGTGGATGTCGTTGGTAATCTGCGCAATCACCCGCGGCTCGAGTATGAAATTCAGGAACTCGTAGGCCGCCTGCGGATGCGGCGCATCCGCCGGTATCAGCAGCGCGTCGGCCGAGCTGTTGGCGCCTTCCTTGGGAATCGTGAAGGCCAGCGGCACTTCGATTCCGGCCGACCGTGCGCGGGCTTTGATCGTGGCGTAATCCCCCGACCAGGACATCGAGACGCAGAACTCCTGGTCGGCCAGGCCGTTCATGTACTCGGTCGAGTCGAATGTCCGCACGTAGGGCCGCACGGAAAGAATCAACTGCTCGGCCCGCTTGTAGTCCGCGGGAAGGGTGGTGTTCGGGTCGATGTGCAGGTAGTTGAGCGCGAGTTGCAGTACATCTTCGGCCGAATCCAGGAACGTCACACCGCAATCCGCAAACTTCGCGACGATGTCCGGTTTGAACAGCATGTCGAGGCTGTCAACGGGTGCATCGGGCAGGCGCGCGCGCACGAGCTCCACGTTGTAGGCGAAGCCGTTGACGTGTTGCAGATAGGGCATCGCATGACGGTTGCCGGGATCACCCGCAGCCTCCTGCGCCAGCACCTCAGGGTCGAGGTTTTTCCAGCCGGGTAACCTGCTCCGATCCAATTCCTGGTAGATGCCCGCCTTGATCTGCCGGCTGAAATAGTCGGTGGAGGTACTGACCACGTCATAACCGGAGTCGCCGGCCATCATCCTCGCCTCGAGGGTCTCGTCCGCGTCGTAGGTGTCATAGACAACCTTGATCCCCGTCTTCCTCTCGAACTGCGCGATCGTCTGCTTGCCGATGTAGTCGGCCCAGTTGTAAATGTGGACGACTTTCTCCTCGGTGCGGGGGCTTCGGCTGCAGGCGCACAAGGCGCCCGCTGCCAGCAGAGCCACAAACGCCCGGTTCGTCATCGCCTTATTATTGACGTGATAATAATAACGGCGCAAGGACTCGCCTATCGCTGGGCCGTCTGCCAGTTCGGCGCGACGTAGTACGGGGCATCCGACGGCGGCAGCATGCTTTTACCCAGAATATGGTCCGCCGCCTTCTCGGCAAGCATGATGGTGGGCGCATTCAGATTGCCGGTAGTGATCGACGGCATGATCGACGAATCCACCACTCTCAGCCCCTCGAGACCCCGCACTTCGGCATGCGGATCCACCACCGCCATCGGGTCATTCTCGTCCCCCATCTTGCAGGAGCACGACGGGTGGTACGCGCTTTCCACTTTCTCGCGTATGAAAGCATCGATCTGCTCGTCCGTCTGCACATCGGCCCCGGGCTGAATCTCCCGGCCCCGATAGCGATCGAACGCCGGCTGCGCGAACACTTCGCGGGTCAGGCGCACGCACGCCCGCATCTCGATCCAGTCATCCGCCTGCGACAGATAGTTGAACAGTATCCGTGGCTTGTCCCGGGCGTGCGGTGAGGCAAGCCGTACCCAACCCTTGGCTTTGGAGCGCATTGGGCCCACGTGCGCCTGGAATCCATGCTCCTGGGCGAGCGAGGAGCCGTCGTAACTCACCGCCATGGGCAGGAAGTGGTATTGGATATCCGGATAACGGACACCGGCGCGGCTGCGGATGAACCCGCCTGCCTCGAAGTGATTGGTCGCGCCCAATCCGCCCCGGGTCAGCAGCCAGCGGGCGCCAATGAGCGCCTTGCGCAACGGGTTCATGTGCTTGTAAAGCGTGATCGGCTCGCGGCTGGCCACCTGGAAATAGAACTCCAGGTGGTCCTGGAGGTTCTCGCCCACGCCGGGCAAATCTTGAACGACCGGAATGCCCAGAGCGGCGAGCTCCGCCTGCGGTCCCACCCCGGAGAGCTTCAACAACTGCGGCGAGTTGATGGGACCGGCGCTGATGATCACCTCGCGCCGCGCTCGCACCACGACCTCCCGGCCTGCGCGCTCATAGCGCACACCAACCGCCCGGCGGCCTTCAAACAACACCCTGGTAACCAACGCATGGGTTCGAACAGCCAGATTCGACCGCCGCATGGCGGGCCGCAAATAGGCGTTCGCAGCACTACACCGCCGGCCATCCCGCACGGTCATGTCCATCCGCCCAAAACCCTCCTGCTGGAAGCCGTTCATATCGGCAGTCACGGGATAGCCCGCCTGCTTGCCCGCCTCGATCCAAATCGGATTCAGCGGGTTTTCCAACGTCCCGTTCGTTGTACAGAGCTTCCCGTTGTCGCCGCGGTACGTATCACCGCCCGCGGCTCGCTTCTCCGCGCGGCGAAAATACGGCAGCACGTTGCGGTAGCTCCAGCCGTGCGCACCCTCCGCCTCCCAACGGTCAAAGTCATGCGGATTGCCGCGCACATACACCAATCCGTTGATCGAGGAAGATCCGCCGAGCACCTTCCCGCGGGGAGTGTGCACCTTGCGGCCGCCCAGATGCGGTTCCGGCTCGGTGTGATAGAACCAGTTGAACCTGGGCATGTTCATCGGGATCGACAGTGCCGTGGGCATCTGGATGAACACCGACCTGTCGGAGCCGCCGTTTTCCAGCACCAGCACGCTGTTGCGGCCGTCCTCCGTCAGCCGGTCCGCCAGCACGCATCCCGCCGAGCCCGCGCCGACGATCACATAGTCAAAAGTATCTTCTGCTGCCAAGGGCTCTTTCCTATCAATAGGTCAATAGGTCAATACGGCGATTCAACGTCACGCATCGCGACGTAGACGCTCTTCAATTGTGTGTAGTGCTCGATGGCCGCGCGGCCGTTCTCGCGGCCGAGACCCGACATCTTCATACCGCCAAACGGCATCTCGACCGGGGTGATGTTGTAATGATTGATCCAGCAGGTGCCCGCCTGCAGCTGCGCGATCATCCGGTGACCGCGAGTGAGATCGTTGGTGAAAACCCCCGCCGACAATCCAAACTCCGTGGCGTTGGCGCGCGCGATGACCTCATCCTCATCATCAAACGTCAGCACGGTCATCACGGGCCCGAAAATTTCCTCGCGTGCAATTGCCATGTCGTCGTGACACTCAGCAAACACCGTCGGAGCCACAAAGAATCCGTTGGCGAGATCGCCGGTAGTCACACGGTGACCCCCGATGACCACGCGAGCGCCCTCCGCTTTCCCCCTGGCGATATACCGCAGGACCTTCTCCATGTGCTGTTCAGAAATCAGCGAGCCGACCTGGGTGTCCGGATCGAGTGGATTGCCAATACGCATACGGCTCACCCGGGTCTTCAGCTTGTCGATGAAAGCCGCGTACACGCTGCGATGTACGAACACGCGCGTGCCGTTGGAGCACACCTCGCCAGCCGAGTAGAAGTTGGCCAACAATGCGCCCGAGACCGCGTTGTCGAGCTTGGCATCCTCGCAGATGATCAGCGGCGATTTGCCACCGAGTTCCAGCGTGACGTGCTTGAGAGTGGCGGCGGCATCGGCCATGACCGCCTTGCCCGTACCCACCGATCCGGTGACGGAGACCTTCTGAATGCGCGGATGTCGCGAGAGCAACCGCCCCGTTTCTGCAAAACCTTGCGCGACCTGAAACAAGCCATCAGGCAGACCTGCCTCGCGCAAAACCTCCTGCAGCTTGATCGCGGTCAGCGGCGTCAGGTCCGCCGGCTTGAAAATGATGGCATTCCCACAAGCCAGCGCGGGCGCCGACTTCCAACACGCGATCTGCAGCGGATAGTTCCAGGCTCCGATTCCGGCGACGACCCCAATCGGCTCACGCCTCGTGTAGCCGAACGCCTGCGGCCCGAAATCCAGGTGCTCGCCTGAAATCGTCGCAGCGATTCCCGCGAAATACTCAAAACACTCCGCACCCGATGCAACATCAACGACACTCGTTTCCTGGATGGGCTTGCCCGTATCGCGCGTCTCGAGCTGCGCCAGCTCTGCATTCCTGGAGCGCAGAATCTCAGCCGCCCGGCGCAGGATCCGCCCTCGCTCCGCCCCGGTCCTGGCAGCCCAGGCGCGCTGCGCCGCGTGAGCCGCGTCGACCGCAGCGTCAATCTCGGGAGCACCACTGACCTTGATCGTGGCGAGCACCTCGCCGGTTGCCGGGTTGGTTGTTTTGAAAGAATCAGGCATGCGGCCCGCAGGCGGGCTGTGAGCCGAAGCGCACTCATCGGCGCCGCGCCGATCACGCGCGCTCTCCTTCAATCGGGCGTCGACAAATGCAGTCAGCAATGCGCGCGCGCTTTCGCTATCCGCCTCCGCCCAGTTGGACAGTGCAGCGCGCAGCCAGACACCATCGATCATGGCTGCAATGGTTGCTGCCATGCTGCGAGCCTCTACCACCGGCAACAATCGAACCAACGCATAGCGCAAGTTGGACACCATGCGCTTTTGATAGGCGTTCTGAACGCGCTTCAATCCGTCGACATGTGGGACCTGCCCCCAGAACGCCAACCAGGCGCTACCGGTTCGCTGGGTAAACTCCTGAGGCCCGAGATTTATGTCGATGATCGCCTGGATACGGCCGCGCGGCGTGCGTGCCTGGCGCATTCGCGCGTCCATCTGTTCAAACAGCCGCCGGCTCAGCGTCCGGAACGCCGCTTCGAGCAGACCATCCTTGTCGTCGAAGTAATGCGCCACCAACCCTGGAGAGACATCCGCCCGGTTTGCAATCTGTGCGAGAGTGCTGCCGACATAGCCGACTTCAGCCAGACTATCGATCGTGACCTCGATCAACTGGACGCGGCGAAAATCTTCCAGCTCAGGCGTTGATTGTCTATTCAATGCAGTGCTCCGGAATGCTGCGGCAAGCGTTCCCCCGCCACCACCAGGGGCCCCGCCTCTGTGCCGTTACGCCCCGGTGCATCAATTACTTGCCCCGTTATGGAGCTTGACAGAGGGTCCGTTAAACGGCTATTCAAGGATTATTACAAGATCATGTCGTTGCCACCCCGGCGGGTCAAGTCCATGCGTCAGTTGAGCGGCCGCATCCGCGTCGTTGCGCTTGCGGCAACGTATGCATCGCTCGTCCTGTGGGCAGCCCTGGCCCGGGCGGCGGACGCGTCCGCGACGACCGATCCGCCTTCCTGCAAGCTTGTGCGGATATCGGACATCGGGTGGACAGACGTGACTGCGACGACCGCCCTGTTCAGCTCCCTCGTACGCGAGCTTGGCTACGACCCGCAGGTGACGGTGCTGTCGGTGCCGGTCACCTATGCCTCGATGAAGAACAAGGACATCGATGTCTTCCTCGGCAACTGGATGCCCTCGATGGAGGGCGACCGCAAGGCGTATATCGAGGACCATTCCATCGATGTCATCCGCGCCAACCTGACGGGAGCCAAGTACACACTCGCGGTTCCGGCCTACACCTACGAGGCCGGCCTGCGGGACTACGCCGATATCCAGCGCTTCGCCCCGCAACTCAATCACTCCATCTACGGCATCGAGCCGGGAAACGACGGCAACCGGCTGATCTTAGGTCTGATCCGGCAGAGCCTGTTCGGCCTGGGCGACTTCAAGCTCATCGAGTCGAGCGAGCAGGGCATGTTGGCGGAGGTCGAGCGCGCCATCCACAGCCACCAACCGGTGGTTTTCCTCGGCTGGGATCCGCACCCCATGAACATGCGCTTCGATATGCGTTATCTGTCGGGCGGTGATGCGGTGTTTGGCCCCAACTTCGGCGGCGCGATCATCTACACGAACACCCGCGCCGGTTACGCGAGCGCCTGTCCCAACCTGGGACGGTTGCTCAAAAACCTGCAATTCACCCTGGCCGGTGAGAACCAGATAATGGATGCCATCCTGAACCTGCACCAGCAGCCGCAGGTCGCGGCCGAGGCCTGGCTGAAAGCCAATCCAACAGCCGTGGGTGCGTGGCTGGACGGCGTCACCACTTTCGAGGGCCGGCCGGCCCTGGCGGCGCTGCGGGGCCCGAGCGAAGTGGCCGGGGCGGCGGGCTTCGAGCAGTGGATCAGCGGTCACAAGATACCGGTCGGAGATGCCGTCGCCGTTGCGATCGACTACGTCAAGACCCACGGCCGATCGTTGTTCGACGGCATATCTGCGCTGATTCGTGGCAGCGTGGACGGGCTGACCACTGCGCTACGCGCGGTGCCCTCTCCTATCCTGATTGTTGCGATCGGCGCTCTGACCTGGCTCCTGCGCCGCTCCATCCCGCTCGTCATATTCGTGATGGCCGCGTTGTTGTTCATCATCAACCAGGGCTATTGGCAGGCTACGCTCGAAACGCTCTCGCTGGTCATCGTCGCCGCGGCCATGTCGGCGGCCATCGGCATCCCACTCGGTATCGCTGCGGCCCACAGTCCTCGGCTGTTCTCTGCGATGAGACCGGTCCTGGACCTCATGCAGACATTGCCCACCTTCGTGTACCTGATACCCACGCTGGTCCTGTTCGGCCTGGGGGTCGTGCCAGGGTTGATTTCCACGGTTATTTTCGCACTTCCGGCACCTATCAGGCTCACACATCTGGGCATCTCGTCCGTGCCCAAGGCGCTCATCGAGGCCGGCGAGGCGTTTGGCGCAACCCGCGCACAGATGTTGTGGAAAGTAGAGCTGCCAAGTGCCGCGCCAACCATCATCGCCGGCATCACCCAATGCATCATGCTGAGCCTTTCCATGGTGGTCATCGCGGCCCTGGTCGGGGCCGGCGGCCTGGGAGTGCCAGTCGTCAGGGCTCTCAACACCGTGCAGGTGGGCATGGGCTTCGAGGCAGGCTTCGTGATCGTGCTGCTGGCCATTATTCTCGATCGCATCAGCCGCCCGGCTGAAAAGAGCACCGCGCAATGAACACGGCCGTCGAGTTTCGCAACGTTGACATACTCTTCTGTGCCAAAACGAAGCGGCGCGCGGCAGCCCTGACCCAGCAGGCACTGACCCTCCTCGATGCAGGCCAGACCCGTGCCGAAATATCCGCGCAAACCGGGGTCGTCGTCGGCGTGGCCGGTGCCAATCTGGGCGTCGAGCGCGGCGAGATATCAGTGCTGATGGGGCTGTCGGGTTCCGGCAAGTCCACCCTGTTGCGTGCCGCTAACGGACTCAACGCGGTCACACGGGGCCAGGTGCTGGTGAAGGACGGCGACGCCGTTGTGGACATCGCCAAGTGCGATGCGCCCACGCTTCGCCGCGTCCGGCGCCTGCGCATAGCCATGGTGTTCCAACAATTCGGGCTGCTGCCATGGCGCAGTGTGCGCGACAATGTTGGTTTTGGCCTCGAATTGCGCGGCGAGCCGCTGGCCGAGCGCAAGCGCATCATAGACGAGCAATTGGAGTTGGTCGGCCTGTCTCAGTGGGCCGAGCGGCACGTGAGCGAGCTCTCCGGCGGCATGCAGCAGCGCGTCGGACTGGCGCGGGCCTTTGCCACGAACGCGGATGTCCTGCTGATGGACGAGCCCTTCTCGGCGCTCGATCCGTTGATCCGCGGAAAGCTGCAGGATGAGCTGCTGGCTCTGCAGGCGCGGGTCAAGAAGACCATTCTGTTCGTCAGTCACGATCTCGACGAAGCCCTGAAGCTCGGCGACCACATTACGATCCTCGAGGGCGGCCGGATCGTGCAGACGGGCACCGCCGAAGACATCGTCGTACGACCGGCGAACGACTACGTCGCTGAGTTCGTAACGCATATGAATCCGCTCAGCGTCCTCACCGGCATGATGGTCATGCGGCGGTGCACGGAGATGCACCGCCGGGACAAGACGATCTGGCTGGATGAGGGCCGTCGCTACGAGGTACTCGTTGACGAGCACGGCGGGCCTGCCGAACTCACGATCGATGGCAGGGTTTACGCCCTTGGGCACGTTGGCGAAGGTGAAAGCTGGTCCCCCGAGCGATCTGGTCTGGCCGTCGCGCCGGCCTCAACCTCTCTCAGCACCATCATCAAGTTGCGCAGCGCAACAGGCCATCCCGTACTGATGATGGACGACGGCCGGCTGACTGGCGTGTGCGACGAATACGAGATCATCCGGGCGCTCGCGGGAGAGCGGCGCGCCTCCTCCTAGAAAAACGTTGTAGCGCGCCCACTTACGGATGTCGCTTCTGTTCAAGTGCGGCGGCGTGCCCATGCTCGTGGGCCCGCAGCCGACCCGGCATCATTCCGGCGCCCATCCACCAGGCGAAAGTTTTTCCACATGCAACGTTTTTCTGCCCTGTCGCTCCTGAAGCGCGGCCTGTCGGGCCAGCGCGGCTGGACGCCTCAGTGGCGTAGACCTGATCCCAGGACCGGCTACGACGCGATCATCGTTGGCGGCGGTGGCCACGGCCTGGGAGCAGCCTACTACCTGGCCAAAGAGCATGGGCTCACCAACATTGCGGTCGTCGAGAAAGGCTGGATAGGGGGCGGCAATACCGGCCGCAACACGACCGTCATCCGCTCGAACTACCTGTTCGGCGAAAGCGCAGCGCTCTACGATCACGCGCTGAAGATGTGGGAGAACCTCTCCCAGGAGCTGAATTACAACGTCATGTTCTCGCCGCGCGGGGTCATGATGCTGGCGCATACCGTTCATGACGAGCAGGTCTCCAAGCGCCACGTGCATGCTAATCGTGCAAACGGCGTGGACAATGAATGGCTGACGCCCCAACAGGCCAAGGAGTTCTGTCCTCCGCTGAACATCGGCAACATTCGCTACCCCGTCGCCGGTGCCGCATTGCAGCGGCGCGGTGGTACTGCCCGTCACGACGCGGTTGCGTGGGGTTATGCCCGTGCCGCCGATGCTCTGGGCGTGGACATCCTGGAGAACTGCGAGGTAACGGGAATCCGGCGCGACGCAAACGGCGCAGTCGCGGCCCTCGAAACGACTCGCGGCGTCATCGAATCCCGCAAGATCGGCGTATCCGCGGCCGGCAACAGCAGTGTCGTCATGAAAATGGCAGGCGTGCAATTGCCGCTGGAGAGCTATCCGCTGCAGGCACTGGTCTCCGAGCCCATCAAACCCATTTTTCCCTGCGTCGTGATGTCCAACACCGTCCATGCCTACATCAGTCAGTCCGACAAGGGCGAGCTGGTGATCGGCGCCGGCACGGATGCTTACAACTCCTACACGCAACGCGGCGGACTGCATATCAGCAGCCACGCACTCGAAGCGATCTGTGAGCTCTTCCCCGCCTTCCGCAGACTGCGCATGTTGCGTAACTGGGGTGGCATCGTCGATGTCACCCCGGATCGCTCCCCAATCGTCGCCAAGACTCCGGTGCCGGGGCTGTATGTGAACTGCGGTTGGGGCACGGGTGGGTTCAAGGCGACACCCGGCTCTGCGCATGTATTCGCACACACCATCGCACGGGATGAGCCCCACCCCATCAACGCACCCTTCACGATAGAACGTTTCGCCGATGGCAACCTGATCGACGAAGCGGCTGCCGCCGCCGTCGCCCACTGAGCCGCCGTCACCGACTGAGAAATATCATGCTGCTCATTGCGTGTCCTTATTGTGGCGAACGCCCGGAGCTCGAGTTCGCGCATGGCGGACAGGCCCACATAGCTCGTCCCGCAAAGCCATCCGCTGCCGACACGCAGGAATGGACCCGGTTCTTGTACATGCGCGACAACACCAAGGGGTTGTATGCCGAGCGTTGGCGACACTCGCACGGCTGCGGGAAGTTCTTCAACGCAGTGCGCGACACGACAACCGATCATTTCATCGCTACGTACAAAGTCGGTGAACGCCCGTGAGTGAGGGCGGAAGGTTACGCACGGCCGTCGGCGGACGGATCGATCGCACTCGCGCGTTGAAGTTCACATTTGATGGCCGCCCCTACGTCGGTTTCCAGGGCGATACCCTCGCCTCTGCGCTGCTTGCCAACGGCGTGCACCTCGTGGGCCGATCGTTCAAGTATCATCGGCCCCGCGGAATTCTTTCCGCCGGTGCCGAAGAGCCCAACGCGTTAGTGGGCGTGCGCCGCGACGCCGCGCGGTATGTTCCCAATCTGCGGGCGACGCAAATCGAGCTGTATGAAGGACTGGAGGCGGAGAGTCAGAACCGCTGGCCCAGCTTGGAATTCGACGTGGGAGCTGTGAACGATGTGGTCTCGCCCTTCATTCCGGCAGGCTTCTACTACAAGACGTTCATGTGGCCGCGCAGCGCGTGGCACTCTTTTTATGAGCCGCGCATTCGGGCAACCGCCGGACTCGGACACGCCCCCGAGCACGCCGACCCCGATCGTTACGCCAACCGTTTTGCCCATTGCGACGTGCTCGTCGTCGGAGCGGGCCCAGCCGGCCTCTCGGCGGCGCTGACGGCGGCTCGGTCCGGTGGGCGCATCATTCTGTGCGACGAGCAATCTGAGTTTGGCGGCAGCCTGCTGTCGGAAGCAACCGTGGACGGCGCCACGATTGATGGCTACCGCTCGCGCGAGTGGCTCACCCACGCCCTGGCAGAGCTGTCTCGCCAACCCAACGTCACATTGTTGCCCCGGACAACCGCATTCGGATATTTCCCGCACAACCTCATTGGTCTCAACGAGCGGGTAACCGACCATCTGAGCAACCTGCCCTCGAATCTGCCTCGCGAGCGTACCTGGCAGGTGAGAGCAAAAGAGGTTGTTCTGGCGACCGGCAGCATCGAGCGGCCACTCGTGTTCCCGGGCAACGATCGCCCCGGCATCATGTTGGCAAGTGCTGCCCGAACTTACGTGAATCGATATGGGGTATTGCCGGGTACCCATGCGGTTGTCATTGCCGCGCACGACGAAGCTTATCGAGCTGCAATTGACCTGAGTAAGGCTGGTGTTGATATAGCGCTGATCGTGGATATCCGCGAGAACGCGAGCGGCGACCTGCCGGATGCAGCGCGTGCCGCCGGTATCCAGGTGCGACTGCAGTCCACGATTGTCGGCACAAGCGGCCGGCTACGTGTGAACGCTGTCCAGGTTGCTGGAATTGACGACCACGGCGAGGTGTCCAGCGGCTCGGACCGCATTGCCTGCGACCTCGTAATCATGTCCGGCGGACTCACGCCTTCCGTGCACCTTTTTTCACAGTCGCGCGGCAAACTGGAGTGGGACGCGGAATTGCAGGCCTTCGTGCCTGGCGATCCGGCCGAGAGGACCCGCTCGACGGGCGCATGCGCCGGCGTGTTCGATCTGATGTCCGTGTTGGGCGGTCAGTACCCGGTTGTCGCGTTGAATGCCCGTCGAAAAGCATTCGCCGGCGCCCTGCCACAGCGGCCCGACTCCGCACAGAAGGCGTTCGTTGACTGGCAGCACGATGTCACGACCCGTGATCTGAAGCTGGCTACACAGGAAGGATTCCGGTCGATCGAGCACATCAAGCGCTACACGACCACGGGCATGGCCACGGATCAGGGCAAGACCTCCAACCTCAATGCGTTGGCCGTCGTCTCGCGCGAGATCGACAAGCCCATCCCGAAGGTCGGGCTCACCACATTCCGGATGCCCTACACCCCGATTACGTTCGGCAGCTTTGCCGGGTACCAACGCGGCGATCTGTTCGATCCCGTGAGGATGACCCCCACTCACTCCTGGGCCAGCGCGCGGGGTGCGGTGTTCGAGGATGTAGGCTTATGGAAGCGTGCCCGTTACTTCCCTCGCGCTGGAGAGGACATGCACGCCGCCGTAGCTCGTGAATGTACGGCGGTGCGTAAGTCGTGCGGAATCTTTGATGCTTCCACACTCGGCAAGATTGAAGTCGTGGGCAAGGACGCTGCCACGTTCATGAATCGCATGTATGTCAACTCCTGGTCCAATCTCGCTGTTGGGCGCTCCAGGTATGGTGTGCTGCTGCGCGATGACGGATTCGTATACGACGATGGTGTCGTGGCGCGTACCGCCGAAAATCGCTTCCACGTGACTACTACGACAGGCGGAGCGGCTCGCGTTCTCGCGCTGATGGAAGACTACGTTCAAACTGAGTGGACCGATCTGGACGTCTGGTTGACTTCAACGACGGAAGCATGGGCAGTCGTTGCCGTTCAGGGCCCGAATGCACGCAAAGTGTTGGAGGCCCTGGTAGAAGGCGTTGATATTTCCGCCCAGGCACTGCCACACATGAGCGTCGCCCGCGGCAAGATCTGCGGCGTACCGATGCTGCTGTTTCGGGTCAGCTTTACCGGCGAGCTGGGTTTCGAGGTCAATGTCCCCGCCGACTACGGGCTGGCTGTCTGGGAGGCGATCCATCAGGCAGGCCTTAGCTATGGCATGACCGAATACGGCACTGAGGCCATGCACGTCCTGCGCGCCGAGAAAGGCTACATCATCGTCGGCCAGGACACGGACGGCACCGTCACGCCCGATGATGCGGGTCTTGCGTGGGCCATCGGCAAGAACAAGGAAGACTTCCTCGGCAAGCGCTCGCTGATGCGGCAGACGATGACCTCGCCGGAGCGCAAGCAACTCGTGGGACTGGCGACTGTCGACAGCCAGGTGGTTCTCGAGGAAGGAGCGCAGATCGCCCCCCAGGCCGCCCTGAAGCCGCCCTTCCGGCCCATCGGTCATGTGACCTCGTCCTATCACAGTGCAGCTCTCGGGCGCTCCATTGCGCTTGCGATGCTCAGCGGCGGACGGGCGCGCATGGGCCAGACCCTGTACGTGTCGATGCCCGGAGGCGATATTCCCGTGCAGGTGACGTCGCCAGTCTTCTATGACCCGCAAGGGAGCCGGCTGAATGGCTGATCTGTCTACCGCACGCCAGGCGCCCCCGCTCATCCCCAGTAGCGGCGTTCAACTGTTGCCGCCGGCTGCGCGGTTCGTGCTCAGAGGCGCGCCTCCCGTCATGGCCGCCGCGGGCGCTGCGCTCGGCTTGAACATTTCCGACATCGCGTGCCGGAGCGCGAGCGCAGGTGGTCGCGCGGCATTGTGGCTGGGTCCTGACGAGCAGCTCCTGTTGGCTCCCGTTGCCGATACAGAGGTCATTGCACGGCAATTGGGCGAGACCCTGGGCGCACTGCCCCACTCACTCGTCGACGTGAGTCATCGGCAAATCGCCCTCGAGGTGAGTGGTCCGCAGGCGCAGAATATTCTGAACGCCGGGTGCCCGCTCGATCTGCACCTCGACTCGTTTCCGGTCGGGGCGTGCACGCGGACCGTGCTTGCCAAATGCGACATAGTGCTGTGGCGCACGGGCGCCGCTGCGTTTCATGTTGAAGTCTGGCGGTCGTTCGCCGATTACGCTTCGCGCTTTCTTGCCGAAGCTGGAGATACCCTGTGAAGACGCATGTTCGAGTGTTGGTCATCGGCGGCGGCGTGGTGGGCGTGAGCACGCTCTATCATCTGGCGAAGAAAGGCTGGACCGATGTCGCGCTGCTGGAGCGGTCCGAGCTGACGGCGGGCTCGACGTGGCATGCGGCAGGACTGCTGCCGCTGTTCAACATGAGCTACACCGTCGGCCAGCTCCACAAATATTCGGTGGACCTGTACAAGAGGCTGCCGGCCGAGACCGGTCAGGATGTCAGCTTCCATGTGACCGGCAACCTGCGCCTCGCCACCAACCGCGACCGCATGGACGAGTACCAGAAGTACTGCGGTACGGCGAACACCATCGGCGTTCCGTTCCAAGTCATCACACCGGCCCAGGTAAAAGAGCTCTGGCCGCTCGTGGAGCTCGGTGGAAGCGCGGATACGCCGGCAATCGTGGGTGCCCTGTATCACCCGAACGACGGTCATATTGCACCCGCCGACCTGACGATGGCGCTGCGAATCGGAGCCCGCAAGGCGGGCGCCGAGATCTACGAGCACACGGAGGCGCTCAGCATAGAACGGACTGCATCCGGCGAGTGGCAGGTTCACACGGCGAAGGGCGACATCATTGCCGAGCACATCGTCTGTGCGACCGGTAACTACGCCCGCCAGACCGGCCGTCTGTTGGGTTTGAACATACCGGCCATTCCCGTCGAGCACCAATACATCGTTTATGACCAGTCGCCTGAGCTGAAGGCGTACCGGACCGGCGGCGGCCGCGAGCTGGCCGTATTGAGGGAGTCCGACGAGTCCTACTATCTGCGCGAAGAGCGCATGGGTTGGATTCTGGGACCCTACGAGAAGGGTGCACCGGCCCGCTTCGCGGACGGCGTGCCCGACTGGTTCGGGCGTAGCCTGTTCCCTGGGGATCTCGAGCGACTGCTGCCGCATGTCGAAGCGGCAATCCGGCGTGTGCCCTGTCTGGAGAATTGCGGTATCAAGGACATCGTCAACGGGCCGATCTCGTACACGCCCGATGGCAGTCCGTTGATCGGACCTGCGTGGAATCTGCCCAATGTCTGGTTGAACGAGGGGCACAGTTTCGGAATTACCGCGGCCGGCGGGTCCGGCTGGCAGCTTGCCGAGTGGATCGTCGAAGGCGAGCCGGGTATCGACATGTTGGCCGTCGACCCGCGTCGTTATGGCGACTACACGAGCAAGCGCTACGTCGTCAAAAAGAACGAAGAGACATACCGGAATGTCTTCGTGATCCACTTTCCGGACGAGGAGCGTCCCGACGCGCGCCCGGCGAAGACGAGCCCGGTGTATGACAAGATCGATCGCATGGGCGCTGTGTGGGGCCAGCGTTACGGATGGGAGCGGGCCAACTGGTTTGCGCCGCCTGGTGTCGAGCGCAAGGACCGCTGGAGCTTCCGCCGCTCGAACTACTTCGAGCACGTCGGCAACGAATGCCGGCTGATGCGCGAGAAGGTTGGCGTGATCGACCTGTCGCCGTTCACGAAGTTCGAGGTCACGGGCGCCGGCGCCGAGGCCTGGCTCGACGGTCTGGTGGCCAACAAGGTGCCGACCAGGATTGGCCGGATCGCGTTGTGCCACGCGCTCGCGCGGCGCGGGGGCGGTATTCGCTCCGAGTTCACCATCACGAAGATCGCGCCCCAGAAGTACTACGTGGTGAGTGCCGGGGCCGCGGAGCGATATGACAGCGACTACCTGCTGAAGTCCCTGCCCACTGACGGGTCGGTCGTTCTGCGCAATATCACGACCTCACGCGGATGCTTCGTCATCGCGGGCCCGAGATCGCGCGACCTGCTGTCAAAGCTGACGGACTCGCCGCTCGACAATGCATCCTTCCCCTGGCTGACCGGCCAGACCCTCGAGGTCGGCCTGGCGGTCGATGTGCATGTGCTGCGCGTCAATTTCGTGGGCTCCCTGGGTTGGGAGCTGCACTTTCCTGTCGAGTACGCGCACCATCTGTTCGATGCCGTGTTCGCGGCGGGGAAGGAATACGGCATCGGGATGGTTGGGATGCGCGCCATGGAATCGCTGCGCCTGGAGAAATCCTATCGCATGTGGGGCAGCGACATGACCCCCGACTACACGCCCTTCGAAGCTGGCCTGGACCGGTTTGTGCGCATGGGCAAGGGCGACTTCATCGGCAAGGCGCAGCTCGAGAAGCAACTGGCCGCTGGCGTGCCAAACAAGTTCGTGACGCTGGAGGTGCATGGCGTCACCGACGCCGATCCGCTCGGCAACGAGCCGCTGTTCGATGCCAACGGCCGCATAGTTGGGCGCGCGACATCCGGTTACTACGGTCACTGCGTACGCAAGAGCCTGGCAATCGGGTACGTCAAGTCGGACTTCGCCGCCATCGGCACTCAACTGTCGATCGAGATCCTCGGCGAGCGCTTGGCCGCTACCGTGATCCCCGAATCCCCCTACGATCCTGACAACCACGAACTGCGTTCATGACCCTCGAGGAATTAATCGCAAGCCGCCGGCCCGGGTACACCTTGCCGGCGCCTTTCTATCTCGCACCGGAAGTGTTCGAGCACGACATCGCCCGCATCTTCGGCCGCTACTGGATCTATGTCGGTGTCGAGCCCGAGATTGCCGAGCCTGGAGATTTCTTCACGGTCGAGATTGGGAAAGACTCGATCATCATCGTGCGCGACGATGACATGTCGATACACGCGTTCCATAACGTGTGCCGGCACCGGGGCGCCCGATTGCGCTCGGCCGGCAGTGGCATCGTCGGCAACCTCGTATGCCCCTACCATCAGTGGACTTACAACCTGCGGGGCGAGCTCATTCACAACGAGCACATGGGCGAGAGCTTCGATCGTTGCCAGTTCAATCTGAAATCCGTGCACCTGCGCAACCTCGCCGGCTTGCTCTTCATCTGTCTTTCGGACCCGCCTCCCGGGGACTTCGAGGCCATGCGCGCGGCTCTCGAGCCGTACATCGCACCCCATGAGATCGCGAATTCGAAGGTGGCTTTCCAGGCGGACATCATCGAGGAAGGCAACTGGAAGCTCACGATGGAGAACAACCGTGAGTGCAACCACTGCAGCGCCAACCACCCGGAGCTCACTGTTCCGCTGCTGGAATACGGGTTTGGCTATCAGCCCACCCCGGAAAACATGGCCAAGATGGAAGAGTTCAACCAGTTGCTGGCGCGCGAACATGGGCGCTGGGAGGCATGCGGGTTGCGTTCCGCTGCGGTTGACTACCTGGATCGGACCACCGGCTTCAGAGCAGTGCGTCTGCCGATAGCACAACACGGCGAATCGCAGACCATCGACACACGGGTGGCCTGCAACAAGCTGCTGGGCAGCCTCCCACAGGCCGACCTGGGCGGTTTGTCGGTGTGGACGCAGCCGAATTCCTGGCATCATTTCATGAGCGATCACATCGTCAGCTTCTCGGTGCTGCCGATTGCGCCGGGGAAGACCTTGCTGCGAACCCGCTGGCTCGTGCACAAGGATGCGCAGGAAGGGATCGATTACGACGTCAACAAACTCTCGTCCGTCTGGACGGCCACTAACAGTCAGGACAGCGAGCTCGTTGAGCGCACTCAACTCGGTGTGAGTAGTCCCGCGTATCAGCCCGGCCCGTACTCACCCTACACGGAAGGGCTGGTGAACGTGTTCTGCGAGTGGTATCTGAAACACCTCGCCTAAGGGCGAGAGCAAACACCTTGTTCTGACCGCATCCGGAAGTCCGCGGTTGCCCCGCCCGAGATCGAAACTCGGGCGGGGTCTTGGGATCGCTTACTGCCCGAGGCTGCTCAGGAACCGGGTCGTGAAGCCCAGCCTGCCCGCCTGGCCATAGCTGTTGCAGATCGGGGACGCGGATCCGGCCGCACAATCGTTATCGCGGTCGAACGACCAGAAGTGGATTCCGGCCAGCCCCTTTTGAGCCGCGTAGGCGGAGAGCGTCGCCACATCGGGAATGGTGAACACCTCGCCCTGTGTGTCGTTGCCGCCGATCATCGGTGTCAGCTCGATATTGGCATAAGGCGTGCCGTAGAAGCTGTGCAGGTTCTCTGCAGCCGCTATGGCCGACTGAGCCATCTCGCATACACCGCCCACAACTGTGCAGTTGCCGGGACCCGTGCTGCCGTAGTCCATGACCATCAGGTTGATGGTGTACTTCGACAGCCCGAAGGTCTTGATCGCGCTCATGACCCACGCACCCAACTGGTTCAGGCTGTTCGGCGAGTTGCCACCCAGCGTGGCGACCGTGAAGCTGAAGCGCAGGTTCGGGAAGGTACGCTCGGCCGCGACCACGCGCTGCACGAGATTGTTGATGATGTCCTGGTTCTGGCCACCCTCGATGTCGAAGTCGATACCGAGCAGGCTGGACGAGTTATACCTGTTGATGAACGTGGTGAAACCAGCGTCCGATCCGCAGGTGAAGGTACCAGCCGCACCACCCGTGGCGATGATGTAGAACTTGCCCGCGCTGACCCAGTTCTGCACGTTCGCCGAGACGAGCGCGTTCGGCTGTATCCCAGCCCAGTTCTCACTGCCACACTCACCAGTCGCGAACGACCAAGTCATTGTCTTCAGGTTAGTCGGCATGACCGTCAGCACAGGTTGCAGCGTACCGGTCGCCGCGGAGCTGATGACGTTGGTATTCCAATTCATGCTGACCGTGACGTCTTTGTAGGGACCAAACGCAAACGGTCCAGGTGGCGGAGTCGGAGTGCCACCACCACCGGTGCCGCCGCCGCCGCCAGTGCCACCACCGGTACCACCGCCGGTACCGCCGCCGCTGCCACCTGTGCAGCTGCCCGATGGGGTCCAGGGCTGTCCACTGCCAGTGGGACCACTGCTGGTTGCGGGGTCGTTACCCTGCGTCCACCAGTTCGCCGTGTAGTTGGTCCCGTTTTCGCTCGCGGTGTTACCGCCGGTGTAAACCTGAGTTGCGCTCCAGGCCGCCGCGCAAGTGCCACCCGTAGTGCCACCGCCGGTTGAGCCTCCACCGGTAGAGCCTCCACCGGTTGACCCTCCGCCAGTTGAGCCTCCGCCAGTCGATCCGCCGCCGCCGGAAGAGGCGCCGACCGGAGTCCACAGGCTTGCCGTTGTCGGATTCCAACCGGTAGCACTGTAGTCAGTTTGATTTACCAGCGCGCTGTAGTTCTGCCCGTTGTACGAAACAACCGTGCCCGCCGTGTAGTAAACGTCGGGCATCCACGCTGAAACAGCCGCTTGGGCGGAACCAACCGCACAAAGAGCCCCCATCGCAACCAATGCAGACAACCTGTGCCTGCGCGCGCCACACTTTGAGTTCACAACTCGCTCCCTTGAAGAGACTTCGCCACTAGATGGGCGCGATTTGAACTGAGCCTCCTCGGTGCTGCAATGTGTAGTCTCGGCGACACTTTTGCATACCGGAACAATACCATTCGGGACTTTCGTCCACGTTCCGCGCTAGGATTGAGTGATGCGAAACGCAGACGAGCCGCAGCAGAGCGTCCTGACAATTGCGCCTTCGCGAGAGCGAAAATCAGCTGTCGTTGCGGCCTTGCGTGCGGCATTGCCCGCCGGGTGCGTTCTGTCGCAAGACGAAGAATTGCGGCCATACGAATGCGATGGACTCACCGCATTCCGGCAATTACCCATGGCAGTGGTATTGCCGCGTACCGAAGCTCAGGTTTGCGAAATTGTGATCATCTGCCACCGCCTGGACGTTCCCGTGGTGGCGCGCGGTTCGGGCACCGGTCTGTCGGGCGGTGCGATGCCGCATGCCAGCGGCGTCATAGTGTCGCTCGCGCGATTGAATCAGATTCTCGAGCTGGATCCGGTTGCGCGCACGGCGCGGGTCCAGCCCGGTGTTCGCAACCTCCAGGTATCGGAGGCGGCCGCCCCCTACGGCCTGTACTACGCACCGGATCCCTCCTCGCAGATCGCATGTTCCATAGGCGGCAATGTCGCGGAGAACTCCGGCGGTGTGCACTGCCTGAAGTATGGACTCACCGTTCACAATGTCATGCGGGTCCGCGGCTACACCATCGACGGCGAGCTTCTCGAGCTCGGCTCAGGCGCGTTGGACTCTCCCGGCCTGGACTTGTTAGCCCTCGCGATCGGCTCCGAAGGCCTGCTCCTGATCGTCACCGAGATCACTGTCAAACTCATTCCACGGCCGCAACTCGCGCAACTCGTAATGGCCTCGTTCGACGACGTGGCAAAAGCCGGGGAAGCCGTTGCTGCCATCATCGCCGCAGGCATCATCCCCGCCGGTCTCGAAATGATGGACCGGAAGGCAACCGCAGCTGTCGAGCCGTTCGTGAAGGCGGGTTATGACCTGAGCGCGCAAGCCATCCTGCTGGCTGAGGCCGATGGCACACCCGAAGAGGTGGCGGACCAGGTTGCGCAGATCGAGGGCGTGGTGCGCGCTGCGGGCGCTACCGCGATCACTGTCTCGAGTTCGGAGTCCGAACGATTGCGCTTCTGGTCGGGACGCAAGAACGCATTTCCGGCCGCAGGGCGCATTTCGCCCGATTACTACTGCATGGATGGCACGATCCCACGTAAGAACCTCGGACGGATGTTGAAGGCCATCGAGCAGATGGAGCGTACTTACGCGCTGCGCTGCATGAACGTATTTCATGCCGGAGATGGGAATCTGCATCCGCTGATCCTGTTCGATGCCAACGTGCCCGGTGAATGGGAGCGTGCCGATCTGTTCGGCGCGCAGATCCTGGAGCTGTGCGTGCAATTGGGTGGGACCATCACCGGGGAGCACGGCGTTGGCATCGAGAAGATCAACTCGATGTGTGTGCAATTTTCGCCCCGCGAGCGGGCCGCCTTCTTTGCGGTCAAGAGAGCATTCGACCCTGTTGGGTTGCTGAATCCCGGCAAAGCGATTCCGACACTCGCCCGCTGTGCCGAGTATGGGAAAATGCACGTGCATGGCGGAGCGTTGCCGCACCCTGAAATCCCTCGCTTCTGACGCCCCATGGACACCGAGTTGCTGAAGTTGCGCGAGGCTGTGCTCATTGCACGAGCGCAACGCAGACCGCTGCAATTGCATGGTGCGCGCACCAAGGATTTCTATGGAGAGTCCACTTCGGGCGAGCCGCTGGACCTGTGCGGCTACCGCGGGATCATCGACTACGAGCCTTCCGAGTTGGTGATGACTGCGCGCTGTGGGACCCGGCTGTCGCAAATCGAGACGGCACTGGCCGAGCACGGTCAATTCCTGGGCTTCGAACCGCCGCATCTGGGCGGCGATCCCACTCTGGGTGGCATGATCGCCGCCGGGTTGTCGGGTCCGCGGCGCATTCAGGCGGGTGCGGCGCGTGATTTCGTCCTGGGTGCGACGCTCCTCGGCAGCGATGGCGAGTTGCTGCGATTCGGCGGCCAGGTGATGAAGAATGTTGCGGGATTTGATGTGTCGCGGCTCCTGTGTGGCTCGCTGGGCATCCTGGGCATCATCACGCAAGCCTCGATAAAGGTTCTGCCCCGGCCGCGCGTCGAGGAAACCATGCGCCTGGAGATGCCGGCATGCGACGCACTGGGTGCTTTCAACCGGTGGGCGGGCCAGCCTCTGCCGATTTCCGCGGCCGCCTGGCATGAAGGTGCCGCGTGGGTGAGACTGTCGGGAGCCGATGCGGCTGTGCAGGCGGCTCGCGCTGCTATTGGAGGCGATCGGGTATTTCCGGTGTTGGCACGACAGTGGTGGGATTCGTTACGTCACTATACGCATCCGGTGTATTCGGATTCGTTGGTGTGGCGAGTCTCGCTACCGTCTGCGGCGGAAGTCTTGCCGTTGCCCATTGAGCCGTTGATCGACTGGGGTGGCGCGCTTCGTTGGTATTCGGGCGATCTGCAGGCGTTCGATGTGCGCGCGCTTGCGTTGGTGGCAGGGGGCACGGCGATGCGGTGGCGTGGCGCAGGTTCGGGCAGCAGGTTTCATCCGCTGGCGCCCGCAATTGCGCAAATCCATCGGAGGTTGAAGCGCAGCTTCGATCCGGAAGGCATTTTCAATCGGGGCCGATTGCTGGCCGACATGTGAGCAGATGGAAACACGACTCACAGCAGCGATCCGAGAGACTCCCGCCGGCGCCAGGGCGGATGAGATTCTGCGCGCCTGCGTGCATTGTGGGTTTTGCCTGGCAACCTGCCCTACTTACCAGCTTCTGGGCGATGAGCTCGACAGTCCCCGGGGGCGGATCTACCAGATCAAACAAGTTCTCGAGGGCGTGCCGCCTACGCGGCAGACACAGTTGCACCTCGACCGCTGTTTGACGTGCCGAAGCTGTGAAACTACTTGCCCGTCAGGTGTTGAATACGGACACCTCGTGGATATCGGACGCGCCGCTGTCGATGAGCGCGTTGAGCGCCCATGGCGTGAGCGGGCGTACAGATGGTTGCTGCGGGAGGGAGTAACCCGGCCGTGGCTCTTCGGTACGGCGCTCAAGCTGGCGCGATCGGTCAGATGGGCTCTTCCGCCTTCGTTGCGAGCCAAGGTCGGTGTGGCCAGGCCTGCCGGCGCGCTGCCAACGCGAGTACATCCCCGGAAGGTGTTGCTGCTCAATAATTGCGTTCAGCCATCGATGTCTCCATCGATCGATGCAGCAACCGCTCGCGTGCTGGACGCGATTGGCGTGCAGTCCATCATTGCGCCTGGATCGGGTTGCTGCGGCGCCATTCGACAACATCTCGATGATCAGTCGGGGGCTCGCGACGACTTCCGGCGCAACATCGATGCATGGTGGCCGCTCATCGAGTCGGCTGAGGTGGAGGCCATCCTGATCAACGCTTCCGGGTGTGGAGCAATGGTGGCGGAATACGCCCATCTGCTTCACGATGACCCTGCGTATGCCCACAAGGCACAGCGTGTGGTCGAACTGGCTCGCGATGTGGCCGAATTTGTGCCGCAAGCCATTGCCGCCGCCGGCGTTGGCGCGGGGGCCGCCACCGGTACGCCGGGTCATTCGAAGACGCTCGCCACGCACCGGCCGCCGCCGCAGGCCGCGGCTTTCGGCAATCCCGCCGTGCGAGTTGCTTTTCATCCGCCGTGCACCTTGCAGCACGCCCTTAAAATCCGCGGCAAGGTGGAAGCCCTGCTGGTGACCCTGGGAGCTGAGCTCGTGCCGGTGCGCGACACGCACCTGTGCTGCGGCTCAGCCGGCACTTACTCGCTGCTGCAGCCCGAGCTGTCGCAAGGCCTGCGGGCACGCAAACTGGAAACCCTCCTCGAAAACCGGCCACAGGCGGTGCTGTCCGCCAATATAGGTTGCATAACGCACCTGCAGGGCGCGACCGAAACGCCCGTGCTCCACTGGATCGAATGGGTGGATGAAGTGCTGAGACAGCAAACCGCGCCCTGACCGCCCAGGGCGCGATAGCTGCACGGCGCTCCCCGGACCCGCTGCTGCCCAGCCCTTTGCCGCGCCGCCCGGACCCGCTGTCGCCCAGCGCCTTTGCCGCGCCGCCCCGCCCGCTGGCCACCCCACCGGACCCACTGGCGCACAGGCCTGAGCGTCGCCTGGGCCGGATGTCGCAAATAGGCAAGAATGGCGTAGTATCGGGGGCGTGCGCGAGAGCAGGACACAGTTCGCTTTTCTGACGCTGCCGAAGTATTCGATGATCGCATTGTCGAATGCCGTCGAGCCGCTGCGCATGGCCAACAATCTGACCGGCAGGTCGGTTTACGAGTGGTCGATCGCCAGTCTCGATGGCACTCCCACCGTTGCCAGCAACGGCTTGCAGCTCTCACCCACCGTGGCGCTCGATTCGATCAAGTCTGTGGACATTCTGTTCGTCTGTGCGGGTATCGAGGTGCAGGCTGCCGTCTGTCCACAGGTCGTATCGGCATTACGCCGTTTCGCCGACCGGCGAACGCCCCTGGGTGCGCTGTGTACGGGCGGTTACGCACTGGCGAAAGCAGGACTGCTGGACAAGTATCGCGCCAGCATCCACTGGGAGAACCTGTCGGCGCTGCGCGAGGAATTTCCGCGCATTCTGCTGAACGATCAGCTGTTCACCATCGACAGGGACCGCTACACCTGCTCGGGGGGCATTGCGCCGCTGGATCTGATGTTGAATCTCATCAAGTCCAAACTCGATGCGCGAATCGCGCAGCTCATCTCCGAGCAGTTCATCGTCGATCGCGTGCGCAACGACCGGGACCGTCAGTATGTGCCGCTGCGGGCGCAGATCGGGGTCAGTCACGACACCCTGATCAAGGTGGCGCAGCTGATGGAGGACAACATCGAGAAGCCACTCTCGCTCGATCAGATCGCGGCCGCAACGGCTCTGTCGCGTCGGCAGATCGAGCGGCTCTTCAAACGCCACCTGGATTGTGTTCCCAACCGCTACTATCTGCAGATGCGGTTGCGGCGTGCACGCGAGCTGTTGCTGCAGACTTCCATGCCCATCATCGACATCACGGCAGCGTGCGGCTTTCAATCGCCACCCCACTTCTCGCGCTGTTACCGCAGTCAGTTCGGCTGCCCGCCGAGCGCCGAACGGCAGATTCGCACTGCCCGCGCCGCCGAGAGCGCCCGGCCCCAGCGCTAACCCCGCACCTGCAGGGCGCAACGGTAATCAACATGAATCAGCCACCGTCTTCCCGGCGCGTCTTCGCGCAGCGCATGAGAAGCATCCGGTTCACAGCTTGCCGAATTCCGCCAGCCGATGTCGCCCGCGGGCATGCCATGGTCGCGATCCAACCACTGTGTCCGCACCCCCACCCTTACCATCTGATGCAGCGCCTGGTGGCGCTTTTGGAGATTGAGCATGGCAGAGCAGCCCGAAGCCGAGTTCAATTTACGCGATCTGAACGATCAGGAATTGACCGAGCAGGTCCATGACGATCTGTACAACGGACTGAAGGCCGAGGTCGAAGAAGCCACGCGCATCTTCCTGGAGCGCGGCTGGAGCGCCGAGAAGGTGCTGAACGATGCGCTCGTCGAGGGCATGCGGATCGTGGGTATCGACTTCCGCGACGGCATTCTCTTTGTCCCCGAGGTACTCCTGGCTGCCAACTCGATGAAAGGCGGCATGGAGATCCTCCGGCCGCTGCTGGCCGAAACCGGCGTCGAGCCCATTGGCAAGATTGTCATCGGCACGGTGAAGGGCGACATCCACGACATCGGCAAGAATCTCGTCTCCATGATGCTCGAGGGCGCCGGCTTCGAGGTCATCGACCTTGGAATCAACAACCCGGTGGAGAAATATCTCGCCGCGCTCGAGCAGCACAAGCCCGACATCTTAGGGATGTCCGCGCTCCTCACGACGACCATGCCCTACATGAAGGTCGTGATCGACACGTTGAAGGATAAGGGTATCCGCAACGACTACATCGTGCTCGTTGGCGGGGCGCCGCTCAATGAAGAGTTTGGCAAGGCAGTGGGTGCGGATGCTTACTGCCGCGACGCCGCGATAGCCGTCGAAACGGCCAAGGGACTGCTGGCCGCGCGTCGGGCGGCACGGGCGTAACCCCTAGAAGCAACTCGAGAGTAATGAGCCGTGCGGCATGGCATTCTGATCATCGCCTGCGGAGCGCTTGCCCGCGAGATCGCGGCATTGCGGCGTGCCAACGGCTGGACGGACGTGGATGTGCAGTGCCTGCCGCCGGAACTGCACAACCGGCCTGAGCGTATAGTCCCCGCGGTCCGTGAGCAAATCATTGCGCAGCGCTCCCGTTACGACACCATCTTTGTCGCCTACGCAGACTGCGGAACAGGCGGCATGCTCGATGTACTGCTGCGCGAAGAAGGTGTGGAGAGGCTGCCCGGCGCTCACTGCTATGAGTTTTTCGCCGGCGCCGCCGTGTTTGACCAACTGCACAGCGCCGAACCCGGGACCTTCTATCTGACCGACTTCCTGCTGCGGCATTTCGACCGCCTGGTCACTCGTGGCCTCGGGCTGGACCGGCATCCGGAACTTGCCCTCGAGTATTTCCGCAACTATCGCAAGTTAGTCTATCTGGCGCAAAATCCCGGCCCCCATTCCGTGGAGCAGGCACGGCAGATCGCTCAGGGGATGGGCCTCGAGTTTGAGTCGCGTGCCACAGGATACGGTGAGCTCGGCTCACGCCTCACCGCCCTGCTGGCATCTCGCGAGGAGCGGCAATGGCCACGCTGACCATCATCTCCTGGCGGGATATTCCGGCGCAGGTGGTTTGCAAGCGCGGCCGGGAAACCGCCAAGATTCAACTCTCGGCACGCTTTCAGGAAGCGGTGGATCGTGCCGCAATGCGCGCCGGCAAGGGAAGCTCGGATGCGTATCTGGCGGATTGGAAGCGCAGCGAGCCGCAGCCTTGCGCCGATGACATCCAGAATGTTGTCGCGGTCACTGCCGCGGAAATCGAGGCGCGTTATACCGACGCGGATCTGGAGCGCCTGATCAGGGCGAAAGGGCTGGCGGGCGAATCTTCTGCAACAACGGCGCCGGGCGGCACAGCGTCGGCGGCGGCACAACCCCCGCAAGCCGCGAACGACGCCGACCCCGCCGACCCCTCTGGTGCGTGATGTACGCCATGCGCCGCTGGTCGGTGCGCCATGCCCGCGGGCTCAACACCTTTTACCGCGGTTTCGAGGCCGTGATCTGCGCGTTGCATCCGGTGTGGAAATGGTTCGGCTACGCGCGGCTGGAACGGCCGGTTGCGACCGCCGAGCGCGCAATCAAGGGATTGCTGTTTGATTGCCGAATGTGCGGTCAGTGCGTTCTGAGCTCTACGGGGATGTCCTGCCCCATGAACTGTCCGAAGAATCTCCGCAACGGACCGTGTGGTGGCGTACGCAGAGATGGAAGCTGCGAAGTGCGTCCTGACATGAAATGCGTGTGGCACGAGGCAGTGACCGGCAGCGCGCGTATTCCGGGTGGAGTTGTGGCCTTGGCCACTGTGCAGCCGGCGATCGACCGCCAGCTGCAGGGCCGATCTTCCTGGCTGCGAGTTGCGCGACTGCGCGCAGGGGAGCCCGGGTGAATTTCCACGACGAGCCGGTGCCGGGTTATCCCCTGCCCATTCTCCCCGGACATACTTCGCCCGGACGCCTGGAACGAGTGCTGCGCGCCGGCCAGTTCGCCATTACCAGCGAGCTTGCGCCGCCGGACTCGGCGGATCCACAGGAGGTCTATCAACGAGCCCGGATGTTCGATCGCTACGTCGATGCGATCAACGCCACAGACGGAAGCGGCGCGAACTGCCACATGTCCAGCCTGGCCGTGTGCGCCCTGCTGACTCGAGTTGGATATGCGCCTGTCATGCAGATCTCCTGTCGCGACCGCAACCGGATCGCGATCCAGGGCGACATCCTGGGCTGCGCTGCGATGGGCGTCTGCAATCTGCTGTGCCTCAGCGGCGACGGCGTGCAGGCCGGCGATCATCCGCAGGCATCGCCGGTGTTTGATCTTGACTCGATCTCGCTGCTCACGACAGCGCGTACCCTGCGCGACGAGCACCGATTCCTGAGCGGCCGCAAAATCACCTTCGCGCCCCGCGTGTTGCTGGGTGCTGCGGAAAATCCGTTTGCGCCGCCCGTCGAATGGCGAGCTCAGCGGCTTGCAAAGAAAGTCCAGGCCGGCGCCCAGTTCATTCAGACTCAATACTGTTATGACGTGCGCCTGCTGCGCAGCTTTCTGCGCCAAGTCGAGGACCTGGGGCTGCTGGGCAAGGTATTCATCCTGGTGGGTGTCGGGCCGCTGCGATCCGCCAAGGCGGCCGAATGGATGCGCACGCACGTACCAGGCCTGCACATACCGGATGAAGTGATTGCCAGGATGGCCGGCGCGAGCGATGCCACGCGCGAGGGACGCCAGGTTTGCATCGACATCATACAAGAGATCCGCTCCCTGCCCGGCGTCAGTGGCATCCATCTGATGGCTTACCGGCAGGAAGACAGCATCCCGGAAATCATCGACGCTTCCGGGGTACTGTGCGGCCGCATCCCCTGGTATCCGGGGCGCGACCCGGACCCGACTTCAAACAGGATACTCTCATGACAGACACAGTCATCAGCTCGGCTACCCGCGAGGTAATCATCGGCTTCGAGCGCCCGTTCGTCATGATCGGCGAGCGCATCAACCCGACGGGGCGCAAGATCCTGGCCGCCGAGATGGCGGCGGGCGACTTCAGCCGCGTCGAAGCCGACGCCCGCGCCCAATTGGCGGCCGGGGCACACATGCTCGACGTCAATGCCGGAATTCCGCTGGCCGACGAGCCTGCGATCCTGGCGAAAGCCATCCAGCTCGTGCAGTCCATAACCGATGTGCCACTGTCGATCGACTCGTCGATCGTCGCTGCGCTCGAAGCGGGACTTGCGGTGTACAAGGGCAAGCCCCTGGTCAACTCCGTGACCGGCGAAGAGGAGCGGTTGGAGTCCGTGCTGCCGCTCATCAAGAAGTATGGCGCGGCGGTGGTGGCCATCTCGAATGACGAGACCGGCATCTCCGAAGACCCGGATGTGCGCTTCGAAGTTGCCAAGAAGATCGTCCACCGCGCGGCCGATCACGGCATTCCAGCAAGTGATATCGTGGTGGATCCGCTCGTCATGCCCATCGGCGCAATCAATCAGGCCGGTGTGCAGGTGATGCGCCTGTTGGGCCGGTTGAAGAACGAGCTCAAAGTGAACACGACGTGTGGAGCGTCCAACGTCAGTTTCGGCCTGCCCGCGCGTGAGGCGATCAGTGCCGGATTCCTGACGATGGCGATCGGCGCCGGAATGACTTCCGCGATCATGAACCCCATGCACGTTGAAATTGTCAAAGCCTGCATGGCTGCCGATGTCATGATGGGCCACGATCCGGACTGCGCGCGCTGGATCCGCCGCTTCCGCGAAGCGCCTGCGATGCAGGCCGGAGGAGGCGCGGCCCCCGCCGCCGAGGGTGCTGCGCGCGGTCGGCGTGAAGGCGGCCATCGGCGGCGACCCACTACACCAACATGACAGACGCTCTCGTCGTATTTACGCCTTCGGGAAAGCGCGGCCGATTCCCGACCGGCACCCCCCTCCTCCAGGCGGCGCGTACGCTTGGAGTTGATGTGGATTCCGTCTGCGGTGGCCGGGCACTGTGCGGCCGCTGCCAGGTCCTGGTGATGGAAGGTGACTTCTCCAAGCACGGTGTCAATTCACGGGCCGGAAATCTCAGCCCCCTGAGCGCCGCCGAGCAGCAGTTTGCGCGCCGGCGGCCTTTGCCGGCAGGACACCGCCTCTCCTGCTCCGCGCGCATCGAGGGCGACCTGGTGGTGGATGTGCCACCGGGCAGCCAGGTACATAAGCAGGTAGTACGCAAAGCCGCCGACAGCCGCGTGATCACGTTGGACCCGGTCGTGCATCTGCACTACGTCGAAGTCCGGCAACCTGACATGCACGACCCCAGTGGGGACCTGCAGCGATTGATGAATGCTCTGCGTGAGGAATGGAATCTCAGCGAGCTGCAGTGCGACCTGCAGGTATTGCAGCACCTGCAGACCGCGCTTCGCGCCGGCCAATGGAAGGTCACGGTCGCGGTACACGCCAGCTCGCGGATCATCGGCATCTGGCCGGGCTTTCACGATCAAGTGTTCGGTCTCGCCATTGACGTCGGATCCACCACCATTGCCGCGCATCTGTGCGATCTGGAGTCCGGCGAGGTAGTCGCATCGGCTGGGGTGATGAACCCGCAGATCCGCTTCGGCGAAGACCTGATGAGCCGGGTTTCCTACTCGATGATGAATCCGGGCGGCGCGCAGCAGATGACCGAAGCGGTCCACGGCGCCCTCAATAGCATGGCCGCCGAAGTCGCGCGTGAAGCAGGGGTTGCCGTCAGCGACATCCTCGAGGTGACGCTGGTTGGCAATCCGATCATGCATCACCTGCTACTGGGCATCGACCCGGTGGAGTTGGGCGGCGCTCCCTTTGCGCTCACGACCGACGCAGCGCTCACGATCCGCGCCTCCGAAATCGGCCTCGAGCTGCATCCGAACGCGCGCATTTACGTACTTCCGTGCATTGCCGGGCATGTCGGCGCAGATGCCGCGGGCATGATACTCGCGGAACGTCCCGACCTCGGCGACGAGTTGACTCTGCTCGTCGATGTAGGGACGAACGCCGAGATCGTGTTAGGTAATCGCACTCGCCTGCTCGCCTGCTCGAGCCCGACGGGGCCGGCATTCGAGGGAGCGCAGATCAGCTGCGGTCAACGGGCGGCGCCTGGCGCAATTGAGCGTGTGCGTATCGATCCGGCAACGCTGCAGCCGAGATTCAAGGTTATCGGCTCGGACCTGTGGTCGGACGAGCCGGGATTCGATGCTGCCGTCGCAGCGACGGGGGTCACCGGGATCTGCGGCTCGGGAATCATCGAAGTCATCGCCGAAATGTACCTGTGCGGCATCATCAACCAGGACGGGGTCGTAGATGGACAGCTCGCCGCGCGGAGCGAGCGCATCGTTCAAACCGGGAGGACATTCGGTTACGTCGTTCACCAGGGTGCGGTGCCATTGCAGATCACGCAGAACGATGTGCGAGCGATCCAACTGGCGAAAGCCGCTCTATATGCGGGTATCAAGCTGCTGATGGAGAATATGGGAACCGATCACGTTGATCGGATTCGGCTGGCCGGCGCGTTCGGCAGTCACATTGACGTCAAATACGCGATGCTGCTCGGCATGATTCCCGACTGCGATCTCTCACAGGTGGGCTCGGCGGGCAATGCCGCCGGAACCGGAGCTCGCATTGCGCTGCTGGACAACGCATCGCGCACGAAGATCGAGGAGTTGGTTCGGCAGGTGGAGAAAATAGAAACCGCGATCGAGCCGCGCTTCCAGGAACACTTCGTGGAGGCAATGGGCATCCCCCACTCGACGGCCGAGTATGTGCACCTGCGCAAGGCCGTCGACCTGCCCGCGCCCAAGGCCGCCGCGCCCCGCACCAATACCCGCAGTCACCGGCGCCCCCGCGCAGGGGCATAGGTCCAGCCTCTTGTTCGGCGCGAAGCGCCGCTACTCTTCGCGGGTCGCCTTTGGCGATCCCGCTAAGGCGTGGGGCGCAGCCCCTGACAAGTCTACACGTTGGAGTCCGGGAACGAGGCTTTGCGGCGGCTCATGTAATCCACAAGCGCCTCGTCGACCGCCGGGTCCATCGGCGGCGCTTCGTACTCCGCCAACTGTTTCTTCCACTGAGCGTTCGCGCGCTTGTTCATGTCCGCGGCGCCCTCCGCTTCCCATTGCTCGTAGCTGTTGTTGTCAGCGAGCGGCGAGCGATAGAAGGCCGTCTGGAAGTTTGCTTGCGTGTGTGCGCAGCCGAGGAAATGTTTGCCCGGGCCTACTTCGCGAATCGCATCGAGTGCCTGGCCATTTTCGGACAGGTCCACCCCCTCGAGAAGCGTGTGCGCCATGCCGGCCTGGTCCACGTCCATCATGAACTTCTCGTAACCCATCGACAGCCCGCCCTCGAGCCAACCGGCGGTGTGCAGCACGAAGTTGACTCCGCCCAGCACGGTGGGAATCATCGTGTTGGCCGACTCGTAAGCCGCTTGCGCGTCGGCAATCTTGGAGGCACACAAGGCCCCGCCGGAGCGGAATGGAACGCCGAGTCTGCGTGCCAGCGCCGCCATCGCGTACAGGACCAGGGCCGGCTCAGGCGTGCCGAAAGTAGGCGCCCCCGACTGCATCGACAGCGAGGAAGCGAAACTCCCCATCACCACGGGCGCACCTGGGTTTACGAGCTGAGCCAGCGTCATGCCGGCGAGTGACTCGGCAAGTGTCTGCGCGACGGTGCCGGCAACCGTGACAGGGGACATTGCGCCGGCCAGGATGAAGGGGGTGACGATAGTGGCCTGGTTTGCGCGAGCGTACGTCTTTAGCGCGCCCAGCATGGTCGAATCCCATGTCAGAGGCGAGTTCGCGTTGATCAGGCTGATGATGAACGTTTTGGGCCTGCCGGTCGCGGGATCCAGGTAGTCGTCGCCGAACAGGATTTTAGTCATCT
>Ga0307511_10000528_pt1 | contig 40871 bp, 44 predicted proteins | sample 13_EM_MG_FD_200266 | JGI IMG/M metagenome (GOLD analysis project Ga0307511, IMG submission 200266) | Populus trichocarpa ectomycorrhiza microbial communities from riparian zone in the Pacific Northwest, United States - 13_EM | ecosystem: Host-associated > Plants > Roots > Unclassified | place... | reverse complement strand
TGGGAGGAGGAGGAGAGCGAGGATTGGAGTCCACAGCATCCTGGGCTGGGTGTGTTGACGGAGTGTGCGCGACGTGTCTGATGACGAAAAAGGAAATCCGGAGAGTCGCATTCCGACTTGTGGGTGGAGAACGCACCCCTTCCTCGTATCCCAGGCAACCGACGACGGTCACGGTTACGGACGCACGACAACAAAACTGGGAGGCCGGCCAACGTCTCACAAATCCACCCATCCCGCCAACACCGCACTCGGCCTGGGTCAGAATACGAACAACACGACATGTCTCACGCTTTGCTCTTGAGATTGTTCCTCGCACCATCGTTCTTCACCGTCCATGTCGCCCTCCAGTACCTGGCCTTGTGCTCCGATAACATCGGCATAACTTACTATCTGACCGGGAGACTCGACGAGATAGATCCTCGCGAGTTGCGTGATGTTTGGGGATTCGTATGGTGAACTCGAGCGTTCGTCTTTTCAATCGAGGACCTCGTATTTATCATGATCTGGCGTCTTAGCCACCTCTTTGTCACCAGACCATCCAAATCCCGCGCTCTCGAGTGTTTCGTGGTCGATATGGCCCAACGGTCGACGCGTATAGCGATGCTAGTATGTCCGATCATCTGAGTCGACTCACGGGGTGCACATCTAAAGATCCCCATTCAGACCTTGTGGTTTATGCAAGCATCTTTGAAGGACCTCTCCGCTGACCCTGCTTCGCCATCCTTTCACGTATGTCAACGGGTTCTCACACAGTGTCACGAAATCATATTCGGAGGTCTCCCTACTCCACCTTCATCCACCCTACAAATACCCAATCACGATTTGCCCGCAAGAAAATCAGGCCACTCGTTCAGCCCGCCCTAGCTGGACTTGCTATGGTTTTGGCTGGTGCCCCTGGCCTCCCTCAATTGACACCCATCATGGGTCAGGTTGCCATTGAGCAGGGTCGAGCCGCAGAGGAAGGGTCAGTGATCTCTGACTTGGAGCGCGAACTTGGCCAGGTGTCCGCGACCATATCTAATACCACGAGCGACGGTGATGACGACGACGACATGCAACCACCCCCAGATAGCCCCAAAGAGGAGGAACCCGTCCTCGATGGCGGTGTAGAGAAGCTCTCGCGGAGAACGACCGTCGGACCGTCGCAGACAACCCCTACTTTTCCGGCACACCGCGTTGCGAAACCGAGGCTTTCTTATGATCCATTTGGTCAGGAAGACCCGCAGCCAACGAACAGCCCCTCGTACTCCACCCCCTCGCTGCTCTCCACGAGGAAACATCGTTCGAATGCTCCCAGTCAAGTTGAAGCTCTCCTGCAACGGTACGATCAACAATCCCAGACGCAGTTATTGCGTAGTCACTTCTGCCGATCTGAGGTGCGCTCGACAACCGTTAGGCAGTTCCCTGAACCTAACGTATCAGTACCAGGTTCAGTTTTTACTCGCGCTGGGGAACATCACAAACCGATTGTTGATTATCCCCGAAGCCGCCTGGGTAAGCGCGTTGAGAGCAGAACTCACAGCGCTTAGTCACATGCTCCCTGCAGAAGTAAGCGGAAACTTCTGCGATCCAAAGCTTTCTCCTATCCCTGTTTTATGTCTGTGTGCCGTTGTGGTGTACACTGTCCGACGCACAGCAAGGCCCAGACGGTATCCTTCACCCACACCATTGGATCGTTCGAGTACCTCCAGGGGAAAGCGTCGTTCTCAACTCGGCTGAGCGCGTGTCCTGTCTCCTCATATTGGAGATCCTGTACGGTGACCTTGACTCCAACACAACCAAAGCGCGGTGAGGCTTCCGAACTCTCTGGAGTTATTGGAAGATAATGTGAGGAAATGACGGCGGAAATCTGAGAAAGAGGTTGATTGGCGTGACCGACGTGGTAGATCAGCCGCTGGGCCTACCCTTCGCAAGCTCGGACAACCACTCCAGTTCGTTCCCCGTGGAGCCGTTCGGCCCGCGAACCGTGGTGGGGAATGTTCACTGGTGAGTTCGCTCGTAGTCTGACGAATATATAACGGGATATAACCTGCCCTTTTCCAAAACCTGCCCGGGGAACATTAACGAAGACGAGACCTGATCGAGGATAAGCCTGCCCCAGGAGCTGTGGTGCGAGACCACAGGAAACGCCAGGGCGGCATCTCCGGTGAGGCATGGGCAGGAGGTTCGCCCGTGAGCAAATCCGTTGACCATCACCAATCATCAGAAAACGGGGAACTCTGTTGAATCACTCGAATCGTGCCTTGCCCACTTTCCCGGGGAAAGGACCCAGACCCTCCCATGCGAATTTCCTTGTCAAGGTTCATGATCTCCCCACAATAATACGCGTTCAAGGCGCTCAAAGCATTCGATCCATAGCCCACCTGCGGCAAAAATTCAAACGAGGAATAGGGATCGGTCTCTGGGGAAACGTACGCTCGTATTATCCGGATGCGTCGCGATCCTGATCACCTTCACTCCAGACAAGTAAACAAAAGTGTTTTCCTGGAACCTCCACCAACACGGATGCCTCGATTCAAACCGTCCATGATTACCCGTTTACCGATGCAGCCGAACGGGTGGTGTAGTCTCTGTGGCTGACTCATTGTGGATGACGACCTGATGACAAATCGATCAGGGTTAGTAATCTACGACAAGACTAGGGTGGTGTGCAGGTGCGGCGGACATGAGTTTGAGGTCGTTCTGTTGGTTCCTGTAGTGACTCGCTACGTATAGAATCATAAGCTGTAGGGCCGGCAAGCGGCAGTGCCCACGACCGATTGACTTAACACGTCCCGCCTTCTGCCTATCCGTCTCGACCCTCTCACATTCCAGATCTGCTTTCCGCCCTGTTCTCCTCTCAGGTCTCCGAAGCAATTCCCGGACTTTCCGGTTAGCTTCCTCCACCTCCAGCTCACTTTCATAATTTGTAATGCTCTTCCACTTCAACAGCGTGAGGTGAACGAACTCCGTTCTCAAATCTTCTGATCGTCGTAGTGAACTGTCGTTTGTCAAAACCTCAAGCCACTCAAGGAAGTTGCCCTGAAATACTAGACCGGAAAAGGGTCGTGGGTAAAACCAATTTCAAAAGGACAAAAATTTGAGGTCGTTGTGCCAGGAAATGATCGGACAAAACGCAAGTCCCCCTCCCTTCGGTCGTGGGGATGATCCGTCAGAGTAAAACCTCTGACGCAGGGTGGCAACTAAAAAGAGTATCCCGCGAGATGTAATAGAGTTTGCACTGGGAAGGGTGGGGGCAGCCTTGCACGGATCCCTTGGAAACGATCGTTGCATCCAGGCAGAGGAGGCCGTTCAACCGTGTCTCGACCTTATCACCAGCCGAGTAACGAATCGGAGTCTCGAGTTATCCCACGAAGGAAACGAGACTTCGGAGCTGCCTGATGCGCGGGCTTTTTAGCGGACGAGACCGATGTCTTTTTTTGGGAGTAGCTGACCGGCCTTATATACAACAATCCTGCACTGAGAGAGTGACACATCGTGGAAGGAGCGGGAACAACACGCGACGAGCGGGACGGAGTTTGGGAAGGCAGAGGGTCAGACATATCTGCGAGTCGGGTAACTGAAGAGTCTGGTCGCAGTATCTACAAAAATGGGGGATGACGGTGAGGAATGCAGGAATGGAAGACATCAAAAGACAAGGCAGGAAGTCGGAAATACAGTACTTGAAGCTTGCAGGCCTGGATGGTGAGCGCTTGAGCACCGGCCATCCTGTCGCCATGAATTCGTCTGACAGCAAACATAGACCCGGTTTCGCGAGCTCTGCCTCGAGGCGGATATCGATCAATTTCCGGTCATCATCGAATATGCGAAGGTGCTTGAGTCATCCGGCGCTTTCCCTCGGCAGTCTCTGTTATCGGTTCCTCGCGTTTCGAAGTCGCCTAGTCCAGTCTTCATGGATGTCGACACGCAAACCGACGAAATGGATGTACAAGAAGAGTCAACGGAAGAAGAGTTGGAAGGATCTCCACTTCGGGGAAGGCCGAAACGAGCACCGTCGATTCCTGTCGTCGAGGTCCTAGATGTGGTCGAATAACAACAAACAATGGACAAAGAAGGCGAAGCAGGGGAGGAAGAGGACGCTCCTCGAGCCGGGAGACGGGCGACCACCCGACAACGGATTTCTTCGGACGAGGAAGAGGACGCGGCACCTGGCGAAGAGGATAGCAACCCGTCGGTTTCGGAAGCCGATGTCAAGAACGGCGACCTGAGCAAATGTCGTTTTCCTGAAGACTCCGTGATTGATCCGGGGTACGTTCCAGCTCTGGAGGGCTTGGCCTGTGACCGCTGTACGCAAAAGTCGAAGGAGAACTGCCAGCCATTGTGGCACAAGAACCGTTCAAAAGTCACCGTACGGTGCGCTGGCTGCGAAAGAGACAAGAACCGGTGTTCCTTCGCTAATCTTGAACTCGGACTCGTGGAGCCACCTGTGCTATTCAAGACAGAAACCGGAGATGCGAAGCGCAAGTCGCACACCCTCTCAAAGCACCTATCGCTGGCGAAGAACAATCCTGAGCACATGACGAAGTCCGTGGCGTTCCAAGGTCTCATCAATGAAGGCTATATCGCGGTGCTATCCGACGGCTCCAATCAGGTTATTGAGGTCCTCAAGGATCCCAAACAGTCGCTCAGCTCGTCGTCGAAGGGGAAAGGGAGGGTGAAAACCCAGAAGACTCCGCGTATCGCGAAACGCCTACAGGACTCCCCAGGAGGAAATCGGGAATCAGCAGTTGCCCATTGCGACGACGAGATGGCTCATCTGACGAACAAAGCGGGTCCATCAAGGATTCACACGTCGCGAATCCATCGTGAAGTGATCGAGTTTGTTGACCTCCAAGGGATATCCGACCAGCTCGACGATTCCGCGCTAACGGCAACCGAAGCCATGAACACCTTGTCAGATCTGGACGCTTTGATGGCTCGATAGGAAGGGGAACTCGGGCGTATCACGAGTCTGGTCAAGAGGCGAAGGAAGTGGATGGTCCTGATCAAAGGAAAGGCAGGTGGGAAATTCAACGAGTTGACGGGTTTGTGAGTGTGAACGGAACGATGTCTCTTGTCGGCTTGAGGTTTTGTTTTCCTGTAGGCTTCGGTACGAACTGTTGACATCTCGAATCGATAATGGAATTTCGCTAGTCTTCTGCTGATTGGGGAATGTCTTGGCTGGATCGAGAAGGAACCGAAATCTAACCAACGAGGGTTCGAAAGCGTTTGGGGTAGGGCTTGTCCAGAATACATTCTCTTTCAAACTCGGCGGGGGGTGGTCGATGGTAGTAATGAAAAGAGATCGGAGTAGCGCAGTATATCATATATCAACTCCCATCTATGTGGAAGGTCATGTCGATTGGCTTCGTCCAGCTCCAACTCATCGACGCCGGTGCGGGTACCGCATGGAATGGGAAGAAAGACATTGACTGTTTCATAATAGTCCTATGGGTATTCAACTTGACCTCTGAGAGAGAATGTGATTGTAAGTAATACAAGAATAGAGGATATCTTTCCTCCACGCCAGACCTAGATCACCACCTAACACCCGCGGATGGCATACAGCAGACTCAAAGTCACTCATCCGCAAACATAACCCTTCGTTTCTTCGCTTTCGGTGGACCCGTAGGTTCTTCCGGTGGGTGCATGGGCGAAGCCACAGATTGAACAGATGGCGGGAGGCCCACACCTCTTCCGTCCGTTGTTGTTGGGCCACCAACTTCCACCTCGACCGACACTGAAACAACCCCTGGGTCCACACCCATCAACGCCAAGCTCGAGGTTGAACCAATCGGGGATTCCTTTGGTGGGACGTGAATCAGGGGAACTTCAATCCTGATTCGGTTTCCGCCTGATCCCCCAGGTTCCAAGAAAGTCGGGTTCTGTGCCAGGGAATTTAGAACCCGCCTCCGGTCTCTCGCTCTTTGGGTGACCGAGAGGTGGTCGACGACTTACCGCAATGAACTGCCTCATCCCAGACTCTTCAGCCCAATTGCGGGATACCTTCTCGGTCTGGTTTTGCAAAGCTGCACGTCGAGAGACCATCATTTCCTCCATTGTCAATTTGATTGCGAGCGTTTTCACTAGAAGCAGCAACCGCGAACAACGTCGATTCCTCCTCAGCAAACCGACGACTGTATCTCAACATCAGTTCACTGACCTGTTACTGGCTTTGTCTGACCAATACGGTGTACTCGCTGTCAATTGTTTCAGGGTGAGCCTTCGCGGGACTGAGTTTTGTCGTAGACAGCACCTTGATTGCCTGACTCTCAACATCAGCTTTCCACACTGGTTCGCAAAAGATCACCCGGGATGCCGTCACAATGTTCCTGCGTTCTCACACATAAGTGCGTACAGGGTTCGTTTGGGATAAAAGCACTGACAGGCCACGAGCACCATGCTTCAACTCCATCAGGAGAACCCGATGTGTTTCCGAAGTCTCAAAGGTCACGATTCGTTGGAACCGTTCCGCTGGCTTGATCTGCGAGCTACAGAGTAAACCGCTGATGTGGACCAAGTTGAGGGCATCCGAAATCATTGCCAATGTGAGTGGTGAGTTTGAGAATATCAGGAATTTTTCATCCCTTGAATACGCCAGCACCTGAAACAAAGCGTCAGGGTTGGACTATGCCATGAATAGGCAGGATCAGTATACCTCAGTTAGGATGCGGTTCAGCTTGGAAGATGTGGAGCGTATGACCTTTGACTCCGCCACTGGTGAAGATCTAAGTAGGTCACCCATCGAGAATCCTTCGACTCCCCTCCTTGGGATAACCAGAACAGACAGTCCCGGATCTGGGGCCTCCGGTTCCAGCTCAGGAATGGCGACGGATTCGCATGGAGGTTTGTCTGCGGGGGTGGTTGACCCTTCACCTCCCTCCTCCTTCTTCCGGCGCCGTCTTTTCCGTTCCCTCTCTTCGAGCAAACGTATAGTTCGCTCCTCTTTCTGCCGGACAACCCCCGCCCATGCAACGATCCGTTGTGCGGATGTTAGTGGGTGTTCTTTGATGAATTCCCGAAGTTCTAGCAGATGTTCAGCTCGTACGTAGCCCCATGGTCGGTTTGTAGAATCCCCGCTCTGTACAAGCGAAGGCATGAGAGCGTGGCGGATTGGTTCAGAGATGCCTTCGACGACATAGAACGTGTCGACTTTCTGGTTGATGGCTTTCCATTCGGAGTCTTCGAAGGCGAGATTCCTAATATCCCAGAGTTAGAACGAACGCAACACGAGACCGTAGCGCTTATAAGCTACTCGCATATGGTAGAAAGAGTTGTGGAGGAGCCTTCGATCTGCATCGGAGATGTTGCGATGTTTCTCTTCTCGAAGGAACTTTTCCTCGCCAGCCTGGACGTTCGGAATAATGGAATAGAGGTTGTTGTCCGTGTGCCAGAATAACACCCTGAGGTGGATGTGTCAGGTTAACGGTCTTGTGATTAGCGGAGGGTCTCGACGTACTGCGACAAGTTCAGCAGAGTGTTTACCAATGGACCTTTGTTCTAAGGTTCCTCAGTAAGAATGTGTCGATCCCCCAGGCTACGAGTTCCTACCCGTTTGTGAAAGAAGTAATCCTGTAGGCCATTACGATGTATTCGTGGTATGCATATAGGAGGGGACAACGTACCACATCCACTCGTTGGGTATCGATCGCGTTGATTGCGATGATCGCTTGCATGGCATTGTAAGATTTCCTCGAGAAATCATCCAGGTCAAGCCAGACAATATCTTGCTTCAGGGGTGGTAATATCACGTCCCTTTCGACATCCTCAATTCTAAGCAGCGTTATCAGAATAAACTTACGCGAAGGAGTGATATAAATTGTGTCACCTGTGTCGAATCATAACCGTCTTCATTACTTGTTCAAGAACCTGGATCGCGCCTGGGTTCGGACCGGATGGTCCAAAAAGAGGGGCTGCAACAAGGTTCTTGAACGCCTTGGAATCCGCTTTGAACTTGGGGAACGATAACGAGTGGCTGATAATAGCGGACAGCTTGACCAGATCCTGTTTATCGTCATTCGTCCAGACTCGAGGTTTACGTCCCTGTGGGCTGGGCGACCCCTCCGAGTCGGATGTATCTGGGGTTGTCTCGTGCTCCGGAAGGCTGGACTCGTCGTCGCCTACATCGGACAGCTCACTCGATTGTCCAAAGCCGAGTCCAAGGAGGTTGGTTGTCGGTGTACCGGTCACGATCCATCGACGTTCTACGCTCAGCGTGTTCAGGAACGTCGAGAGTGCGCTGTCTGCCGACGAAGAAACATGCCCTTCGTCCATGACGAGCCTTTTCCACCGAACAGAGGTCAGGGGAGTATTCGAGGTTTTAAGATCACATGTGCAATTCTTTATCCGGATCCGCTCGAAGTCAGGGCATTTACATTTCCCCGCTACCCCTTCGGTCCCCCCACGTCGGAACTCCTGTGTGAATCCTACACGGTATCAGAAGGGATTCAGTAGCGCACGGAGAAACTCGACCTACGTTCTTGTGTCATCAGTACGATCTGTCCCAAATTTCAGTTTACTGCTCCGCGAACTGCACGAGACACTCTTACGATGTATTCCGAAGCCAGCTGTTTCGGCGAAGGGATTTTGACCTCCTTCTGGATGACCAACACCCTCTGTGGAATCTGCGCGGCGCAGTGTTTGTTGATCTCGTTTTCCCATTGGCCAAGGAGGTTCTGCGGAACGAGAACGAGAGTCGCAGGTGACAGGTAGGTAACAACCGGAGCTGACCGAGCTCGGGCACGAAGGGGCCTATTGGGGTCACCAGTCTTTACATTTTGTCGAAAATAGAACGGCGTGTTGGCCATAATTGGATCCCAGAGTCTCGCTGCCTGAAGTTCTTCTTCGGCAGGTTGAAGGCCGACGCTCTCCGAATTAACGCGGACGTAATGGACCATCGTCTCCAAAAGGGACGGCACCTCCAGGTGTTCGTCCTTAGCTCCTCGTCTGCCGGTGATCAATTTACGGGCTTCACGGTACGGTCCGGAGGGGAAAAGTTTGAACGCGATCGGAGTTAGCACGGGGGTTATAGTTTCGACGGTTTCAGGGGGAGTGGGGAGTTGGTCGACTGTCGACAGAATCAATGCCAGAGTCATCACCGTTTTCCCGGTACCTAATTTAATGAGCACGCAGCTGGAGTCAAAATGGTGAACAGGTCTTACCTAGTTCCTCGCACAAAATCCCACCCCGTACCGAAGAGGTCCTAGGGCAATCTTGTAGGATTTCCAGCGTGGTTGGTTGAAGATAGAACTTCCTCTCGTTTTCCCCCACTCCGCTAACCCGAATATACGTGGGGTCGGGGATGGGCCGCGAGGGCGATTCCTTCAGCAACATTGTTGCCACCGATGTACGTTGATACGGGTGGAGGGTGGAGTGGAGACCAAAGATAGGTGAACCATTTAGAATCTCCCGTGTTTGGTCTGTCAATTCGTCGGGCTCCGGAGAGGGTAGCTCGCTGTATATCTCCGCCATAGTCCTCGAGTCCTGTAGTGAGTTTAGGCACCGCGATAAACTTGCCGGGAACGACAAATACACCCACCAATGATGAAGGGAGAAACAAACTTGGGTTCGGAGGTAGCACGTCACCACCTCTCCAGCAATCGCTGTCAACACTTATTCTGGGTAGAATGTCCTTCAGAGACCGTCTGTAGCGGACGAGGGTGTTCTCTTGGCGATTCATTAACCGTCCTTGGACACCGGGGAGGTCGTAGGGTATGAGGTACACGCGCAAGAGAAGGGTGGTGTGTAGAGACAAGAAACTCGACGTGACACGGGCGAAGTCATGGGCAACCAAGAAGGAAAGGCTTTCCAGGAGAGTTGCATCCCCCGGGGAGCAAACGGAGTGGAGGCTGTTGGCCGTTTCCCCGTCGAATGCACGCCACACCTCCAGGAAAACGGGGTGAAGGAGGTTCTGGTTGGAACCGGAGAGCGTTAGGGCGAGAACGCCCGCATGCAAGAGGTTAGAAAGCTCGAAAGGGTCTCGTGGTGGGTGGTATCCCATGCTAAGAGTCAGACGGCACGGGGAGCGGATCGGAGTTGGGATCGAAATGGCGTCGGACCGTCACGTGGTATAACGGTCAACCTCCTACTACTCTCGCCGCTCACGGGATGGCGTCCGTACTCTCTGCTAAGAGGGCCTTGCGATCGTTACCCGGGACTTCAGTGAAGCAGAATAATGGCATCGTCGCGGTCGCGACCCGGTGCAATTCCACCAAGACCACGCCCGAAACGACGCCGCAGACTTTGAACTGGAGCCAGTACCTTGCCATTCGGCGACAACGTCATAAATGGGAAACAGTGCGCATCACGATGCTTGCCACAAGACACCGTATTGATTGTTCACGCAGGTCGCATCCATTCCAACGGCTTTGGTCGGACTTCAAGGAGCCGTCGCATACTTCTCGACACAGACAGTCGATTTCACAACGTCCATCATGGTACTTCACACATCCATCCGAATCATTTCTATCGAATCTAACAGAACGTAGGGCCTTGATCCCATGATGTTTTTCGGGCTCGCGACTGTCGGAATCACAGGCACGTGAACTCGTCTGTGTCTCTCAGGAAGGTCATTAACCACCTTTCCGAACAGGCTTTGGGTACCTCTGTGGGCCAATAGCTGGTTCTTCGCTCTGGCGAGTCTCCCATCGCAAAACGATGCATTTGATCGAAGAAAAGGACAAGGAGTTCCATCGACGCATTGTCGAGAAACGTGTCAACCCAAGCGCTCAGAGTTACAACAACCCTGTGCCAGATTTCTACGGTTTGTGACCTCAGTTTTGGGGGATCTCGTGCTCAATATGACAACCGTTTCGTGATTAGGGGAGAAGATCGGCTCTCTACATCAATACCGGCAGGTTAGTCACATACCCAGACACTCCTTCAGAGAACACGTCTGATTACTGCCTCAGTGGTTGCGCGATCAGGCCAAGTACCGCCGGAAGGCCCAATGGGCTACCGAGGAGACCCCCTAGAATGTGTGACCGCTCGAAGTAATTTACAACTATCTAATTCGATAGTGACATTAATCATGAACCGAAGTACTCGACCACAACATCTTTATCCTGGGGGGAGGCACATGGGGATGCTCAGCAACGTGTATAAGGCAACCCACACACTAAGCACAAGGAGAAAGCGAGAACAGAGGAAGGCAGGGAGGTGACAAAAGGCAGCCCGAAGGCACATAAATACATCCCTGGAATTCATTCCACGTTATCAATTATTCTACCCCTGCGGGTCAAGTGTAGAGCGAACTCACGTTTACCAGCATAAGACTAAGAAAAGAGCGGAAGGTGCGGATGGTACGGCAGATAAATACAATCGACTGGGGGTTCGAGGTGTTTGGGAATTGTGAAATGACAATCATCGATCATGGCGCGTCATGAGGAAGGAGTAGGAGGTTATTTGCGGAATGTAGAGGTCTGCAACAGTCCACTGGAGACTCGCTTCCCTGTGCGCGGGATGATCTCCTGCCGTTCGGTCAAGCAGAACCTGGGGATCACTCCTCTCTCGTCCGTTCGGCCAACTCGCTGGACAAGACACCACTCATCCTCATACTCTTCGATCATGCGAATGGTCTCCCCCAGCCTGATGGGCAGCTCGTCGCTTAGGGACGGAATGTAAAGCACGGACACTGTCATCAATCTGGGGCTGGAGGGACGAGATGCGTCAGCTCAGGTCTTCATCGTCCCAAGTGATTGACGTACAGTTTCTTGGTATCCACCAACATGCGCGCAGAGATACGAGAGCTAAGCGACTGGGTCTTTGCGCTGGGGTGGAAAGAAGCAGAACGAAGCGGGCTGCGTTGAGTCGCCGCCGTTCCGCAACTGACGTCCAGGTTAAGAGACAGGGGAGGTTTGTCAGTCGAGGGAGTCCCTTCCATCGGTCCGGGGGTGTAGGTGGGGGGAGACAAAAATTTATCCGAAGGAAACTGGTGTGTGTAATCCAGGTCTTTCTCCGAATCAGCGGGGTGAGCTGGTTCCGGCTCCCGAGGTAGGTGAACGACGGTAGCTGCAGTTGAGGTAAGGGCTGAAGGGGTGTTCTTGAGCCTTCTCCAGACAATAAATCTCCAGACAAGGACGCCTATCGTTACAGGGTGGAGACCCATAGATCAGTCACTGCACGGCATTGCGGAGCATGGAAGACTAACCAACTGTCAGGGCCACCACCACCGAGGCAACGGAAACCACCGCCGTCAAGGGTGCCGATAGGCCAGAATTCCCGTCTCCACGGGTGTTGCGAATGACAGGAGGCATTGTTTCGAGCCAATAAATACCACGAGCCTTACCAAGCGGGCGAACGAGGTAGGTCGGAAGGGTGAAAGGAAGGTGCGAGGAGTAAAATACTACAGCCACAGTTTGGCCAACGTCAGAAAGCCATCAGTTTTTCAGCCCACACGACATCTCCATCGTTTTGAAATCAGTTTCAGTACCATCTGAGATCTCCGGGCTGGCTGATGGCCCACGTGATCCTGCCCGAGGAATGGAATCCCGACGCGATCGAAGTATGTGGGGCACCAAAGCTCGTTTGGGTCCCCCCCGTGTTCATTCAAGCACCCCCATGATAAACATCAACAAAAGCTAGAAACACCGCCAGGTAAACAGGTGCATCGCAGAGCCCATACCAAGCAATCCCCAATTGTTTGATACCGGGACGCCGCCGTGATGGGGTCGAAACGTGAGCGCTTGAGGTGCTACCTTTCTTGCTATTTTCGGGAGCCTAACCGGAGAAGCTTACGCTTGCATCGCGAGGGGATAGACGGCAAGGAGCAACCGACGCGTCCCCGGAACAAACGGCACGACTGCGCGAAGAAAACGCACTGAGGGACAAACCGCACGTGGCTACCAAGTGATGGCGCGTGTTAGGTCATGGTCGGCCTGGGAGGCTTCCGAAGCTCAACTCACCAGATGTCAAATTGTAAGACCCACGCCGCCAAGGTCTCGTAACCGGTGTGTCGAGCATGTGGCAATCTCAAGCCAAGGTTTTCATTCGCTCTCCACTCAGGGGCCAAAAGAACCGATTCAACTTCTAGCAAGGAATACCATTCCACCAACGGGGGAGGTCATTCTTACATGTGGTGTTGGTGGGCATGAGTCTGAGAGGTAGAGAATCCACTGAGGTCACAGAGGTTGTGGCGAGGGAGGCAAGCAGTGTCGTCGCACCTGTTGTGAAGTCACGCTGTATTGCATCTTGCGGTTCGCCTTGGAAAGGCCGTGGTTCCCAGTTGAGATACGTTTACCGTGCGATAAGACCCCTACACCCCAACAGTATTTTGGTACATCCTCCCCGTGGCCAAGGTTTATAAAATCATAACTGGTACATACCAGTCACCCCGGATTGCATTGTTTCGAGCCCCGACAACGGTTGGGGTCCCGAAATTTCCCTTTTCCAGCCAGGATATCCGAATTTTAGATGTTCGAAAGGGCGACGGAAAGTCAGTCATCTGGGAAATCGAGAAAGAGATATATGAATGGTGGATAAGGTGCCTATCAAATAGCGAACGCAAACCAGAGGAAAACTAATTGTGTCATACTGGAAGGGGAACTCAACGAGCACAAACCGCACAACTCAGATCACACGTATGGACGAAAAAATAACAACAACAGTGACTGGGTAATGCAACGAAGATAAAGAGTCGGTGGATCGTACCAGCGAAGGCCCCGGCTCCCGAGTGCGCACCAACTTAATGTTTCGGCATCATGGGTGTATCGTCTAAACTCCTGTGTGCCTGGAGGTCCTTCAAGACGCTGGGATCCACTGGAGGGTCTGTCAGACATGCATTCGAAAGCAAGTGAAAGCCATAATAGCCATACCTGGTAGCGCGCTTCTCCTGCGAACGTGCAAATTCTGGGCACCATTTGGTGAAGCGGGTTGGTCAGCTCCCATCTGTTCGGGGAATGGTCGCTGGGGGGCCTGATTAATCAACGGCCAGGGATAGAAACCAAACGCAACACACTTACGTCCATCTCTGGGTCTGCCATAGGCACCCTTTCTACCCCACTGTCATCCAGCTCTGCCTCTGGGTCGATGCTGATTGCGTTGAAGTCCATCGTCAAATCGAGGATCTCATCCTCGGCCAGGGGCGGGGGCGGGGGCGCAGGTTCCTGCTCGTCAAATGAAGACGGCAACTTTCCGTGTGAGTTCACTTTCGCGATCTCTCTGAGTTTCTGCCACTGTTCGTAACGTTGTACTGCATGTTGTTGTTCCCTGGGGATGGGGTTTAGAGCTTGGCAAGGTGTCGACAATCTGGACTTACTCGATCTTTCTCTGTTTGTACTGTTCCATGGCTTCGGCAAAGTAGTCTGCGTTGATCTCCATGAAAAGTTTCAAGGCATTGTAAACCATCGTGTGTATCGTTCTTTGGGGAAATCAGCCTAGAATATAGATCGAGGGAGGGGAGGCGCTAACCGGTTCCAATGGTGTTTCGAGTTGGTGAAGAGGACCGGGAAGACGATGGGCAAAATGGTTGAGAGATTCTCGCTCATGAGGTTGACGATATACTCGTTGTTCCAGTAATAGAGTGCCCGTTCTGCCACCTGGAAGTGTTGGCTGTTGATACACCGTGATAGTTGGTGGAAAAGCGGGCTCATAATCTTGCGGAACTCGTTGGGGTCGATGACGTCAAGTACCTCCTCCATCTCGCTGAGGAACATGACCTCTTTCGGTGAGTTGACCTTTGGCCAATACTTCAGCAAACCGAGGACGACTTCTTCCGCGAGAGAAGGTTCCTTTTCCAGGAATTGCACCACACAGTAGGCAAGTTGGGGGTGATACATCGACAACGTCTTCGCCTTGTGGAGGGGAATCAATACCCGCATCAAGAAGGTCTTGTGTTCCTCCTTGAGGGGAAGTGCAAAACCGTTAATAATCGATCCCAGGATCTCTAACAGTTCGGCGATGCCGTTGTGTCGTTCGGTTTCGTAGATAAAGTAGAAGAAAACGTTGTTGATGGACCGTCGTATAGGAGCCCGGAGATTGAGGAACTTTCCATAGATCCGGTGGAGGGTAGTCTTGAGGAAATCGCGTTCTCTAGGGTCCTCCGAATCGAAGAGTTCCAGGAGGTTCAGAACGAAGAGTTGATCGATATACCGCTTGGCAACATTCGTGTTAAAATCCGGGCTTTCAACGAATCGCAGGAAGAACTCGTAGACAATCTTGAGGTGCGGCCAGGCGAGCTCCAGAACGGGTTCATCCTCTTCGGGGTCAAATGCGTCGCCAGTTGGATTCACGGGAGGGGGTATAGAACGGAACAGGTTGGTAGCGAACTTGAACGCCACTTTAGATACGCTGGATGGAGGTGGAGGCGAGGGAACGTACCATCTTCACCACCTCAGGGTATATATTTTCAGTGATGACATTACGTTGTGTCGTGATGTAGTCCAACATCTCGTGCAGCGTCTGGGTCTTGATCTGCTTCCCCTTCAACTCGGCGTTGGTGTCGTTAAAATCAAAGAGGACCGCGCATTGGTGAAGTTTCTTGACGAAGAGCTGGGGACGCTCAGAGAGCGCCGTCTCTGCGTGAAGAGAGGATCAGCTTTCGACCATTACGCGCAACAAACACGCGACGGACCCATAAAGGGGGGCAACTTCTCAATCTCAACCTTTTCGGTGATCACGAAGCGGCTACTTCGTTGCTTGCGCGGCGGCTTAACTGGAATCGTGTCCTTGGGTCCAGAGCGAAGTCTGTTGAGCGTGGAATTGCGTGGTGGGGCTGGTTCGCCCGTCAAGGATGTCCGTTCGATGATCTCAGGAGAAGGATCTGGGCTGACGACCACAATCGGAGGCGCGGGGGCGCCGTGCATTCCCGGACCACCAACGTAGCGAGCACTTCCTTGGGTGTAATTTACGGAATTCGCTGAACCTGGAGAGGAAGAACGGGCGTTCAAGGATTGGCCAGAGCCGATCGACTGCTGTGGGGTGGTTGGGTTGGTGTGAGGCTTCGGTGGTGGCGGGGGCGGGACCGTTTGGGGCTGGGCTGGATTGGTGTTGGGCGCAGGGGGCTTGGGGTCTTTACCCTTCGATGTCCCATCCTTCCGAGAAAGCTGTATTTCGTGAATATGTTAGGATGGATCCGAGCGTGTTGAGGAGATAAAGATCGCATACCAGGGTCCTCTTTATGTTTTTCATCATACAACGAGGGTGCGGGGACGAAACAACGAGCTACTATGCTGTCGTGGTCGTCGTGCTCAGCTGTGACGGAGGCTGGCGAAAACAGGCTAGGGAGAACGACGACCAGAGGGCTAATCGATTCTCACCTGCGGCCGGTGTGACAACTCGCCCGTCACACCAACTTGGCCTGTAACCATCCGCCCTACCAAGGTTGAGAATCTACTCTCTGAACGCCCTCCGACCCCTTCCCTCCGAAGCCACATCTGCTTCCAGGCAAAATGGCTGGTGCGTGCACCAGTGTACCAGCTCCCCACATATTCTTATGATTTTCTGGCAGCGATATACACCGTTTATACCTCTCCCAACCATCCTTCAGTTCCAAATCATCTACCATCCCTGATAGTAACCCCTCACGGTATGTTCCTACCCGACGTCTGCGACCGCGCCATACGTTCTGACACGCTCTTGGATCGCCAGGGCAACCTACAAATATCCTCTACTCGTACCTCCACACGAACTTTGTATGTGCCTGCCTCCAAACACACGCCTGGAGCTTGACCTAACCACCCCACGCGAGACAGAACACGGAGAACTACTTGCTCACGCCCTCCCCGCAAGGTGATCTATGCGTTGCTAAGCTGTTTCCACCCCGAAGCAGCGGCGGCAGCAAGTCCTCCTCGGCTTCGGATCCTGGCCACTCTACTGGAGGTTCCCGAGTCGTTCGTTGTGAAGCATCCAGAAACTTGAAATGGTCCATCACCAACACTGGTGTTCTTTCACCCATCTATAAGCTCTCTCTCCCTTCTCCGGACTCACCAGATCTTCCCCTGTTCCAAGTCTCCAAGCCGAACCCCAACGCGGCGTTCTGGAGTATGTTCTATTTCGCCTATGCGGGACACAACATCCCACCTAAGCGGATTGAATTCGGGAAAATCCAGAAAAATCCACCTTCAGCCAATGGAACCGGAGGAGGCGGAACCAGGATTAGTATCACTGGGAAAACTCCTGAGGAAAAGGCGGTATGGCAGACTCTCGGCGAGGGCAACGAGGATTGCGTGGAGTGGGTAGTCTTGTGTGCGGCTCTCAACCTTCTTGAGTAAGACCCGTCACTTGCTTTCTAAACCTGCGCGACCTCACGACCATACCTAGCGACGAGATCATTAAAGCCGCCGAGAAGAATGGTCCAGCCCCAGGCGGGCCAAATCCAATGGGTACCCCCAACCCAGCCAATCGTACTCCGGTTTCCCTACGGGACCCTGGCCCAATGTCTCAGCCCCGTCCCGGAGGGGGGCCACCCCCGCCCCAAGGGCAAGGTCAACGTCCACCACAACAGATGATGCCACCCCCCGGTCAACGACCTCCACCCGGGCCTGGCTACGGCGGCCCTCCACACCCTGGAGGTTATGGGCGTCCACCGATGCAAGGTGGTGGACCTCCTCACCCATCACAACGTCCGCCACACATGCAGGGACCCCCGCCCCCTGGGCCTGGGCAACCAAATCTTCAACCAGGGCGACGCTTCTGAGGGGTCTCGTGTTTCTATTTTGGGACTCAGTTTCCGGTTCGCTCGTGCGGGCACGATATACCTCCATCAACCTCTTCTTACGTTCATCTCCACGTGACCCTTGAAATCTTCGACCAGCTCACGCTTTCATCCTTACCCTAACCTTAACCTCATCGCATCGATAACCCCTTCCTTGCGATACCAGTACCCGTTGTATGCTGCTTGTCGGCCTTTCAATTGTTGAACTTCTTGTATGGTTGATTTGAAGAGTGTCGATAGCTTCCTGTATAGATCCCCATGTGTTGTTTTTATCTCGGCTCACTGTTGTCCGATCTCTGTACTCGTTCCTGTGTATGAGAATGGATGCGAATTATCAGTTTCCAAATTCCTAGAATAATGACAGTGCAATCTCTTGGTATCTACTGATACTTGATAAGTTTCTCCAGAGCGTCGATGGAGTAGGCTGGAAGGAACGAAATGTAAATCGAAGTAGGACTGATCGCAGGTAACCTTGACACTCACACTTTGGTCGTTCAATCGGGAGTCCGAGGGCTAAAAAAGATGAAGCAAATATTTGGTAACCAACCACATTGCGAATCGGAAGAAGGGACATACCGCGGGCCCAAACCTGCTGCGAAAGACATCCGAGAGCTGGGAAAGATGAGGATAGTTTTCCAAGGAGAAGGGACGGCCGATGAGAACCCACCTCTGGAGACGCCGAATATAACCGTGTAGTACTGTGAAAGAGATCGATTTCAATTCCGAGAGCGAGAGGGCCGGCCAACATACCTTGAACTGCGTCAATCCATAGTGGTATAGTACGCAACCCGAGGCAGCGTCAACGTTGGGCCATGGGTTCTTGGTCTTTCCGTGTTCAGTCAAGACGCCAGGAGCAACTTCGTATGTCTGTTTCACGAGTTGGATGGTTGGGCTGGCCAACAAATCTGGTCGCTTGTCACAGAACTCCTGGAGGGCGATGAACCTGGGGTCGGGGCTTCGCAAGACGCCGTGCCCATATCTACGATCAAGAATCAACGTCAAATCCAGAGGCGCCTAGAGACAAGCAAAGCAGCCTGACCCAGGGACGACTCGTCCACCCTTGAGGGTTTCCCACAGATAATCCTTGATGGTTTCGTGAGTGATCTTGTCATTTCCGATCTTTTCCTGCATCTCGAGTTGCCACCTCAGTACTTCCTGATTAGCCAAACTGCGCGGCTTCGTTAGTCCCACAAAAAACCGTAAAACGTTGGAGAAGCGCACCCATGGAGTGGCCCAGCCAAGGCGAACAAAGCGGCGGAGTACGAGATGTATGGGTCAGAAAGGGTCGACCCAACGAGGTCTAAAAGAAGTTAGGTCACTTTCGGCGGAAAACAGTACGAACGCTTACGGGAGGTGTGAGCGGAAGCATTGCCACCCTCGTGGTCACCGTGCAAGGCAATGTAGAGACGAAGGTACTCGGTCATGTCCTTGTTGTTCCCGTAGCCAAGCATGTTGGAGTAATTTCCTGTTGGGATTTTCAGCGGGGAAGAGATGTACGGATTCATCGAGACACTCACCAACAAGGTCGAGATCCTTCTTAACACCGGGCAGTTCTTCCCCAGCCTTGTAGATGTTTCGGTAGATCCTGGCGGCGAGAGCAGGGAGCTTGGCTAACAGGTTGATAGAGTCCTCATAGGTGTAGGTCCAGTAATCGGCCTTCTTGATACCCTTCTCGTACGCGGCAGCGAAAGCACTGTCGTGGTTGAGAGCGGCGACACCCATTCCGAGTTGAGTCATTGGGTGCAAAGTTTTCGGGAAGCTACGAAAATTTCAGCGATCCACAACGAAGGAAGGGATGACCATCAGCAGAACATACGAGTCAACGAGTTTCTCGACAAATTCTGGAAGTTCTCCACGTTCCGCGAGCTCATTGGAGAGGGAACGAACTTGTTCCGGGGTTGGTACCTGTCCGGTGAGCAAGAGCCAGAACATGCTCTCAGGGATGATCTCCTGGCCGTCGGCAGCGGCGGGGAGTTGTTTTTGGCAATCTGGAATGGTCAATCCGTGGAAACGGATACCCTTGTGAACTACGTTAGGAATTTGCTGATAGCGGTGTGGTGTATGTACGAACCTCGTTTGGGTCAAGGACGGAGCCCTCCCAGAGAAGGGCCTTGAGACCTCGCATACCACCAATGAGGTTTTCAACCTGGGGTGAGTTCAGTACATACGCACCATGCAAGTCCGAAGGAATGAAGCGCACACCTTAACTTCACCGATGACCGTGTTCCCATGATCAGCTTTCTGCGTGCCGCGTCGTGAGCTCGGAAACGTCAGACGCGCGTCACGATGAGGGACGTACGAATTGCTTGAGCCTTTCCTGCTTTTCTGGAACGAGGTCCTTCAAGGTATCGAGAAGAGACTAATGTATATAATTCGTGAGAAGCTTGATTACTGCCTAGCTGGCTCAGTGAGGACCTTTGTCGAAGCCTGCCTCGACTGAAGTCGAGTTCCGGTTCGGGCAAGGGACTTGAACGCAGAGCTGGAGGAACGAGCGAGTATCGACATCGTGAGTGTGGAAGGTCCGACCGGTCGAGGAAATGTGTTTTATTGATGGTATGTCTTCCGGATGATCCGTTCGGCGGTACGTCGTTCTCCGAAGCCTGGCATGAATAGTATGAATTTAAGTACCAACGGTGTACGCGACAACAGGAGATACGGTCACAGTTGGTATCAATCAGATAGGTCCATGTCTTCTTCACCCCCGAACGAATTGTCATCAGGTAACAAAGGTGGAAGTGGGGGAGGGGAATCGGGCGGTGGGGGCGGAGCGGTTCCATACCGCCCACCGCCAAGCCCAGGCTCCTCCGCTAAAGGTGGCAGTATCCTCCCGGTGTACACAGGTAAAATATCGGAAAGAAAGTAGGTGTTAGGATACGCTGCCCAACGGCGAGGGGTTTGCGGGACTGAGGGAGGATCAGGAGGGGCGGCCGGAGAAGGGGACGAATTATCGAGCTGGAGAACTTCAGAATCTTCTGGGGTGTCGTTAAGGACCGTGAAAAGGCAGGTGTCTGGGAGATCCTCGCCACCACCGCCAGAATCATCCTCATCGCGGATCCTTCTCCGGGCGCGCTCGATTGGATCTTCGTAGGATATCCAACCAGGTGGGTAGCCCCATAGGGAGACGTTCTCCAGCCACGGCATGTTCGGGGTACCTTCCGTGTCCCTTGACCCGAGTGCGTCCCCTAACAACGGGCCCGTTATCTCTCCCGGCCTGTATATGCGGGACCATTCAAGTCGGCACCGTCTCCACTCTTCGACCTCGTGAATCCGCTTCCAATTGTGAGAAGCATCATCGGCGAAAAATGCAAAAAGCTGCCGAGATAAGTCGATGAGCGCACGGTTCCGTGGATTAGGGCAGGATGAGAGGAGATGTTCAGTCGAACCGCAGTTAAAGCAGCGGGAAACGGGTGCCAGTTTGGAACCAAGTCCGTTGTCCCCCTCCGGTCGTTCTGGTTCCCCCAATAGTTGGTCATCGAGACAATGATACGAAATTGCACCTGGGTGTATCCAATAGTCCCAGTGGCTTGTAGTCTCGCGGGTATCCACGAAAAATAACTGTGAATCGTCTATGCCTTGCCATCCGTCTTCTGCTCCTGCCCCTTCTCCCACAGGTCGAGGGCTTGATTGACACGGGTGGCATCCCACTGACCCTTCGCGACCTCCTTCCCTTCCACGTGCAGGGCCGGAATCCAATACACGTATTTCCTCTTCCACCTCTCCTGCCCCTCGTCCTGGATGTTGATCGTCTCTAGCTGGAACTGTCGGGTCTGCCTGACCTTCGTCAGTTCCACTTTGGCAACCTGCAGAAACATGGCTGGTCATTGGCTTTCAGCCCGTGCGACAGAGGAGAGTAACGGACGTCGCAAAGGGAGCAATTCGGGCCGGAGAACAGCGTGAGTCGGGCAAGTCGTCCAACTGATGAAGCCATTGTATGCACGTGACAGGATGGGACGGGACAACCGGTCTGATGGGGTATCATTTGCTCCCAGCGGGGACCGTCTGCCACCGTAACTGCCGACGACATTATGCCTCCCATAATGCCCAACCTCTCTATCCAGATTCCTCGCCCAATCACCTGGGCAGCGTCTGCGTTCATGGCTCGGCTTAGATGGATCGGTCACTGGGGGATCCCGGTGTACTTGAGAGCAGCCTTTATGCTAGACTCCTGGATTTGGGGAGTAGTGGGAGTCACACCATTGGAGGTCACTGGCTTGGACATGTCGCTGACCTCAATTCCGTCACGGAAGCGATCGACTTAGTCCAGTGACCACCATGAGCGACCCCACCCAGAACCCACCTGCGTCCAACCCTCAGAACCTACCTGCATCCCACTCTCAGAAACGCAAAAAAACTTGAGAAAGGGAAACCGCCCTCAGGCTCGGACATCTCATTTGTGGCATGGACCCTGACTCCCCCCTCCCAAAAGGCAACATCTGTTTCCCCCCAAATGATTTTGAGGACAAGCTCAGGAGGGACCTCCCCTTCCAAGGAGAAGACGAGATCGCCGTTCATTGGGTTGGCAAGATCCCCAACTTCGACACCATCTTCGCCACCCATAAATCTCACAACTACGACGGTCCCCCCAACCCTGAGATTGTTGAGGGAGAGAAGGAGAAGTTACTTCGTGGATGGCTTGAGAGAAAAGGTAATATGTTGTCTTCTTTATATCCTCTTACATTACGTTCTCACTCCTGTCCACAGGAGTCCGCAAGGACGAGTACCAATGGAAGGTCATCATTGATCAGGCCTGACGACCTCTAGGAGCATTGTATTCTATCAAGTTACTTTATATCTTGTTGTGGTTCTTACTCTTGAAACCAACCTCGCAATGACCGAAGGAGTGTAATGAATTTTGACCCCCTCCATGCACGGCACCATCCAATCACAATCAGCCTGACCCGAGTCAATTTCCGTGACCATGTGAAATGTAGCGGATGAGCCCCTCTGGATGTGTGCTGCTCCTCCGACTATCGTATGGCACGTGACAGGAGGGAGCGGGACAACCGCTGCTCTCCGATCTTATAGGGTTTCATTTACTCCCGGCCTCAATGTCGTCGGCGGTTACGGTGGCAGACGGTCCCCGCTGGTTCTCTGTGTCTTCTATAATGCCCAACCTCTCTATCCCGATTCCCCGCCCAATCACCTGGGCAGCGTCTGCGTTCATGGCTCGGCTCAAATGGATCGATGAAGCAACGGCATTGGTTTACTTGGACCGTGACACACTCGCAGGACCTACACAGGAGGGAGCGGCTGGACCGCGTCGTCAGCCGTTTCAACAAACGCCTGTGCCCTGGACGTTCTTAGCGTCGGGATACTTCATTGGGTTCATGATATTTGTGCGTTTCATCTCATCCGGCCATTGGCAAGTTTAACTCAATGAATACCGCAGGTTATCGTCTCGAACAGGATACAAGATGTAGTCAGTCCACCGAGGTTGGCACCACTCCGACATAGAAATAGAAGCGGAGGGACCCCCTATGGCCTACGATCGCTGGCGAGGCACGTTTGGTCACGACTGTTCCCTGTCGATCTATCCTCGACGCTTTCCCGCACAATCATCCGCCTGCCTTCATCGTACCTCCTCCTAAAGTCCCTTTCCATCTGGGCTGTCATTCTCCTCCAAGCATTTCACCTGTTTCCAACTACCCACGCCGGCTGGCTCCGCACCATTGGCACGCGAGTTGGTGGTCTGGAAACGGGAGAAGCATGCTGGTCGACCTTCATAGCCATCTCCACTGCCCTCTGCGTTAACTCCATCACTTCTGGCCTGGAGGGACTTGGCAGGGACGCCACTCCGTTCAACCTGGTAAGCGCTTGCCACTGATTTTGCATATAACGATTAGTAAAATTTGAAGTTCGGATATGCATTCCTGCTTCACCTGTACTCTTCCCCAGGGACCAACGTCGTCCAAAGGGACGGTTTTGCGTCGCGCCCTACAAACCATGGTCTGATCCCTATCGTAATCCCCCTGCTTCAGGTCCGTAGGATGCAAGTCCACCCCAATTTATTCTAATCAGGTCCCCTCAGACGACGATAATCCATTTACTCGGAATGAGGAAATCCTGGTCGACACATAGACTTATTCCCACCACCATGTGCACGGCTCTCACCATGATACATTTCCACTCCGTGTTCTGGAGATCTCCAGCCTCATACCCCCTCTTCAACCATTTCCCCGTCTTGTTGGAATCGATCTTGATTGCCTCCACGGTCCTCGTCTGCGCTCTCGATGCTCTCACTCAGATTCTTCTCGAGGGTTCAATCACACGAACTATATTGTTTCGTAACGGATCGCTGATGCCAGGATGGGAGGAGGACTGCTCAGTCGTAATCACACGCCTGGGGACAGCCAGCCTGGAAGCTACCAGTGTTGCAGGCTTGGGAAACGAAGTCGCAAGCGTGACCGTCTTTGATAAATTGGCCCAAGGGCTCGGGAATGACATCGATGACCCGACCGCGATGGAACTCAATCGGGCCGGGATATGCTCACCAGGCGAATTGGCTCGTGGTCGACAAAGGGGCTTTCTCAACGAAGTAAAGAACGTCAAGGCGATTTCAGTCCACGATCCGAATAGCTTCGAAACTCGGTCGTTGTTCTCAAAGGAATTAGGACGCTATGTCAAGGGTTGGTTGAAGGTAATGAAAGGAACGTGGATTCTCCTCAGGTACGGGAGGTCACAACGACTTTCCCCCGTACCTTCCCCAATTCCCCCAGACGGAGGAGTCGTGGACGAAACAGCCTCTGCGGAAGGGGACGAAGATGACTATCGACGATTCCTCCTCGGCGAGGCCATCTCGGATGACGAGGGCGAATATCACGATACCCCTCACTCACCATCGAGTAGTCCTTCATCCTCGGACAACGAAGAAGACGATCACCCCGCACAGTTGTACCATAATCTCGCCATTGGCGAATCCTCAGCCGGTCCGGTCCCTGTTCTGTTGGCACATATGGTTGACCCTTCTTCGTTCCCTTTGACGAGACGGCGGTACCAGAGGCTCATCACGAATGCCGTAGGGGATGAGACCATGACTGTAGGTTCTCCAGTTAATTCCGGGGCGCCGAATCTACGCCGAAGGCGGGAGTTGACGGAGCTATCGGAGAACGATGGCTGGGATGAGAACAGGATGAACTGTGTAATTTGTACAGTGGGACCGAGGCAGGTCATCTGCTGGCCTTGCCGGTGAGTTGCTGGTTTAGTACTTGACACCCACGCCTACTGACAAAGTTCCGATAGGTGCTTGGCACTGTGTGACGATTGTCGAGAGAACCTCGCGTCGCGGTCCTCAGCATTGAATCACAGCTGTCCTTGCTGTCGTAGACGGTGTGTGCTGTATGATCTCAACCGTTTTGTGTGGTCGGTCTGACGCTATTTTAGAGTGGAAGGCTTCTCAAGAATCTACATACCATGAACGCCCCTGCGGGATTTACTTGGACAATATCGGATCGTATTTATATTACATTATTTCACTATCTCATGCCCGCTTCGTGGTTTTCCCTGCGCGATCGGAAGTGTGACTTAAGCGCCGGTGATGTCGAGATGAAACAAGTCCACGTGTGCTTGGAAAGTTCGGCCACCTCATCCATCTTGTCTCAAACCTCGACACACCACCTTCGGGTAATCCTACGGGCATGGCTTCAGTCATTATCCCCATAGCCTACCTCATCGTCATCTTTGGCGGTTTATACATATTCAGCGTTCTGTACAGGAGGCACATCGCTGGCAAGTCAACACACATTATATTTGTATACTGGGAGTCTTTGATCTGACGTATCGACCATTCGTACTCTTCCTATAGGAAAGCACGTCGACCCGTATTACGAGTCACATCCGGAACGCGATGCCTACGTCACCCTCTTGCAGCAGGACCCGCCAGCACCGGAAGTTACGTTGAAAGCAGCCCTCGTGCGGCGCGCCATTGCGGATGTCTATCGGGCCGTTCGCTTCCGAGAGGATAAACCCGCACTCCAGAACTTGTTACAGAAGGGTTTGGTCGGAGATGACCTGTGGAACAGTCTTTTGGCGGCCGAGAGGGAGTTGGAAGGAGAGGTAAAGGAAGTATGTGCTGAAGCCAACACTTTTGTGGAAGGTTGGGGATCCCTCATTTTCCCAACCGCCAACGAGGTTATCGCCAACGAGAAGATGCGTGCCATGTTCGACTCTACCCTCAAGCTCCGAGCGGAAAAAGGTGCGCACATACCCATGCCTATTTGGTGAACACGTCACTGATTTCGATTCGGCTGGACAGAATTGATATACGGGAAGAAGGGCAAGGATCTGTCTAGAGTCCCCATTCCAAGCTTCCAAGTCGGCCCGCCACCGCAGACACCCGCCACCCCAAATACCCCTGCCCTCAGCCTCCCCCCCGCCAGCCCCGCGACCCCCTCCACCCCATTACCTTCCGCCAACGGTAGCCTGCACCCCTCAAACGACGTTGAGACTGCCCCAAACACTCCTTCGACCCCTTCGAAGGTACGCATACCTTTCACTGACATGGTTTTCTCCTCTGACGTGGGTTTCTTCGACAGCCTGGAAAGAAGGGCAAGAAGAGAAAATAGGCGGTTCCTCCTTTTATTTATCCCCCGAGGGCCCTACCTTATGTCCAATACCTTCCTACCCAACCACCCGAAAAGTATTCTGTATAGCGCGCACACCTTACTATATGTCATCGACCTATTCGTGTTGTTTTGGGCAAGAGATTTCAGATATTTGATATTGTTGGGGGTCAGAATTACAATGAGCTGGAAACAAGGGAAGAAAGGATAACGAGAGTTGGACTGGACGCGCAAGATATAAGGAGGTAACGAAGGGGTGGGGGAGTGCGGAAAGTATGTATGCGACGACAGCGAAGAAGGTCCCTCGCTGAGTGAGAACGAATACAGTATAGCGTGTGTGCGAAAAATGAGAGCGAAGTATGCTGCCACACAACAGAGCCCTTTCATCCTCTGATAAAGATAGCCTTCTCACCGGCACCTCCTCTGGCTTTTCCTGACCTGTCTACGTGGTCCAAACCAAGGCAATCTTCCGGAGCGAACTTGTGGTCGTAGATAGTGTCATCTAAGGAACGACGTGTCAGTTGCGATCCCAGATCAAGCGGGCATACGGACCATCCTCGATGTATGACGGCTGCTTGAACGTGGCCATCTGTATCAGGGCGAACTTGAACCGTGAGAAGTCCTTATCCGAAGCCCCAAGGCGATGTTGCAAACGCTTCTTCGTCTCCGAGAATCGTTCGTTCTTTGGTGTGGCGAAAATAGTTAGCGGGGATTGGCGGTAGTGGAGGTTCGAGGCTTACTGGTTTGACAACAAACTTGAACGGAACCCCATGCGTTCTCGCAACGTCCCTGGTGAAGTGGAAGGCATTGATGATCTTGTCATGATCATCAGCCTCCAACTCCTCTCGAGGAATCTCCTCCGCGAACAGCTCAACGGGATCTGGAATATTTCCGATCATCTCGGATCCAGTGAACTCCTTCTGTGTCCTCCCGTCCTTCGCCACTTCAAACACCCTGATCCTGCCGGCACCAGTCGGTGTCATCTGTACCTGCTTTGTCAGGTGCTCGGTCAGGTCATGGACCATACTGGTCTTGGGCAGTAAGAATGGATGCGTTGACTCCTCCTTGTTGTGAATGCCGGTCCAGGTCACCTTGAGACTCCGTTTTGTCTCGAGCTCGACGATGCTCACGTCAAGCCTTTCGTAGAGGATTACGGTCGTGGATGGGGTGACATAGGAAGGGGAGATGATCTCTGTGATGCTTTGGTTTAGGGAGCGTTTAAGGATAGATTTGGCTGCGCCATTGGTGGCGTGGGTGGTGGTGAACCTCAGTTTTATCGGTTCGTGCTTGAGGTGTTCCCCGACCTTGGCAGCCATCTAATAAAACGAGTCAGGAACACTCGCACGGCGGGGGTTGACGAAGAGTGAGATAACTCACAGCGTCGTAGTTCTGCTTCTTACTCAGCACCAGACTAAATTCTGGCTGATCAGCATCTGGCTCGTCGAACTTGGGCCTGAATAGCACCATCACCCGATTCTGCAGGAAGTCGTAGAACTGCTGTGGGTTTGAGTACAACCCCTGGGACTCTAGGTCGTGAACTTCCTTGTCGGAGATGTCAACCTGGAAGCAGATGATATCTCCGTCCTGGATTTCACTTTGGGTGAAGGTGTACTTTGGCTTCATGAGCTCGATCATGCCGGGTTTGATTTCCTGAGGAAGAATGTCAAATCGGCATGCCACACTGTTAAGAATGCGCAGTCTGCTACCTCAAAGAGCTTTAATGGCGTCCCAGACGCCCACCTCATCCTCTCGTTGATGATCGGGATGAGGTCGCTCACTTTGCTCGCCCTTGGCATATGGATCTTGCCAATTCCAAAGAGTGACTGCCTGGTGGTGTCGAAATGCTTGAGGAAAACCATGATCGTTCCAGCATTATCCAACTGAATTTTCTTCACGTGTAAATGTCAACGACGCAAAATTTCGGTGGACGAGAGGAATACCCACCTTGGAGGGATCTGGGAGGATATCGAGGTACAAACGAAGGTCACTTTGTTGTCGCACGGCCATGTTGTTGCGGATCACCTCAACCGCTAGAGAATGTCGTCAGGACAGCCAGTGTGGAGTTTGCGTGACATACTTAATGATGGCTCGTTCTCAGGGATGTGCGTATCCGGTCGCACTGTTTTGTTCTGACGGTTGACCAATACCCATAACCTTATCTGACTCTCAGGGTAGCTGAAGTGTTGGGCGACTCTGGACTTGAATACGCTGTACGTCTCCTGCTTGAGGACGCGGAATGTCGGGAGGTCAGAGAGGGGCCAATTCCTCTCGTCGAAGACAGCGAGGTCGAAACCCTCGTGGCGGGAAAAGGTATCGTCGGTGATGACTTTGGCAGTCAGGAACAAATGTTGCTCCTCTCTCTCCTTCTTCTTCGCCTCCATCTGTACACGCTCCTCATCCAACCTTCGTTCTAGAGGTGAGATGGAATGAGCCAGAAATCCTCGACCACTAACCCAAACCGAACTCACTCAAGTGCGGGGGAGTATCATCCTCACTGAACGGCGCCAGGACTTCATCGATCGCTGTGTCGCGGATGTACACCAACATGTAGGCATTGGTGAACCTCTTCATTGCCCTAACCTGATTCCTCTGTGTTTGGGGAACAACTCCATTCAGCGGCTCTCCACCGTAGTTCTCCTCAAGAACTTCCCGATCCGTCACTGGCGTCACCCTGTCGTCATCGAATTTGAGCCACCGGGTATCCCGATCCGGCTTGATGAGTGCGAAGTAGTGTCCACCATGGAGGTCACCGGAGTGTACGAGTACACCGTGAAGCTTGTACTTCGAGGCTTTGGACCTGTCCGCGGTCTCGTCGAGGAATTCGTCAAGGTCGATTTCGAAGGGGAATTCGAAGCGATCGTTGATCTTGGGGGAGGGTTAGAACCAAGCCAACAACTCTTCGAGGGTGTGGGTAGAACGAACCTTGACCATGGCGTCGCGTTGCATGTCGTACTCGTAGCGCTTTAGCTGCAAGTGCAGCACTGGTGGAAGAGACTCGAAGATGATACCTTTCCGAGCATCCTGCAGCCCAAGCCCTTCAGCCTGGTACTTGTTTTCGCCATCCAGCGTTTCTACAGCGACGTAATCCCGGAAAGAGTCGTATAGGGTTTTCATTCCCTTGACGTTCAATTGGATATCTACGTTGCGGATCGAGTTGGTCAATTCCCTTGGGCCCTGGTTTTCTCCTCCCAGGACGCTGTTCCTCACCATTAAATTCCTCTATTCTAGATGATTCATAATTGACGTTGACGCATTTGATGTAACTTTTCATCTTTCCGACGAAGAGTTTTGCGATTGCACCCTCAGCACGTGTACCCTGAGACACGGATAATTCATTAATGCCGCCGGTTCGCTGTCAACTCGGTGCAAGGGTAGACCACGGACCTTCATCTTGGACTCTAGCTTGTCTTGCAATACCCTGTTGAACTCTTGGACATCGTGCTGTAAGAACGAGTCGAGGGACTTCCAACCGAAGGACTTTGTTAGCTCAGTTGTGCCTGGCCGGGTAGCGGGTGGTCAGTTTGGTGATCCGACTCATCAAGGTAGAAGGCCGCACTAACCAACCGGTTGATCGGAGGTCTGTAGGTGGTAGAACACGCGTTGAAGGGCTAGCGGGACGCTCTCTGTCGGGTGTTCATCTTCCGTCGGGATTTGGTAAACAGCCTGAACGATGTTTCAGAATAGGACGGGGCTTGGAAAACAGGTGACTCGGTACCTTTCGGAAGTAGTGGGTGCAGAAGAGAGACTGCAGTAGGGAGTTCATGTAACATGTGGCGCCCTGGTTTTTCAGTCCGACATAACCTGTTTCCTTCTTTGAATCGTAGCTGGAAGGAGCGCTTTAGCTCCCCACGAAGGTGAACGATAAGAATAAACTCACTTCACGAAGTTATGCCACAGTACGCCGGTCGGATCCTCCAAGACTCTCACATAAACTGAGACCACGGCGGAGTCGTCCTCAATCGTTGGGTGACTGTGACCAGGCTGAGGGTGGAACAATTTGCGCAGCTCGCTGAAACGGGTGAAACCCCAGTCACACTCTTCGGCGATGAACCGGTGATGCGCATCTGAGAGGGGGGCGGTCAAAATCCAAGCGAGGGCGTCTTGGGATTGTGAAATACGTACGGCTGACGGTATAGATGGTAGGATCGCGAGGGTTTGAGATGACCAACGCGAATTGGGCGCAAGCGTGCCAACCCTCTTTCACGCCCTTGGGGTTGGCATAATCGAGATAGACAGAGACGGTATCATTTGGAGGAGCGTTGGAATTGCCGAACGGGAAGAGAAGTATCCGCCTGAGTGGGTTTTCTGGTTACGCAAGCGAGGAAGACGGCGATATCGAGAGAGAACATACCACTTATGGCCGCCGCATTCAAAGTCTGGGCTGGTTATCTTCTTCTCGAGTTTCTTCCAGCCCTGGAGCTTCCAATGAAAGACCTGGAACTCCTTAACGTCATGGCCCAGGTCAGGCATGTGTTTGGCGGCGAAACCTTCATCTGAGGGATGGGGGAAAGGGTGAGCGGTATGCGGGGTGCGTGGCGGGGACGCCCGAGATGGAACTCACGGTCGAGAACGGATACGATCTCTTCAGTTTCCATGGGGGGGTTGTGTGGATCGTTTGGTTTCTCGTCGATGATCTCCATGCCCTCGGTCTGTAGTTTGGGTTAACGTATGGCGTCTGGTGATTAAGGTGATGAGAACGAACCTTGACCATGACTTGCTACGGTCTCGAGGTGGTTAAAGAGGTTTCGGCGCCGTTGCGCGTAAGGGGTGGGCGAGAAATCTGAGGGAAGCGACGCTGGACGAAGGACCGATAGCGAGCACGCGCTTTCTCCAAATCAGGCACATCTTACTAAGCACTCTCTTCCGACCACCACCAGCGACACAAGAAATCTCCAGTTTTTTTATCCCTCATTTTTTCCTCATTTTTCCCTGCGCTTTTTCTCGTCCGAAAACCACGCATACACGATCCTTAAATTGTCTCGACAGGGAGACATTCGATGTTCTCCAACAGCCTTGCAGCTGCCCCACTGTCGGTAATGAGTCAAAATCGTGTAAGAGCAGGCATCCGTCCACCGCAGTGCTGACCACACGGGTCGTTCTGGCCTGTATGCGTCTGCTTTTCTGCGTGGCTGATGACGGCGGCGAACGTGCCTTTGCTGGGCTGTGTCGGGTCAACAGCACCCCACAGCTTTGGCACGATCGACACACATTTTCTTCCGTTTGTATTTACCCCCGTTTGATCCTTTGCACGCTCTCTATACACACCACTTTGTATACGCCGTCGCGTCTGTAAGCACGTTGAGCATATATATGTTTTGTCTCTCTCGTTCGACGCCCGTTCGGCAAATCGCGAGGGTGTGCTATCTCCACCACGCCTCGAGGCCAACTACACGCTGTCGTTCACGACTCGGCTCTTCCCCTCGGCAGTCTGAACCCCGGCTAAGGGCCAGCCCCTCTGACCCTCACCCTTCCCAGCAGTCTGTTTGGTCCCCACAAGATCATGGGCAGTGGTCGGCCTGCGCCGAACCAGGTCGACTACAACCCTCCATGGTCCCCCCAACCCTCCCAAGAACCCCCCATGCTCCAGACAACTACTCGCCAGAAAAAGTCATCCGACCCAGCACGCAGGGTATCCAGAGCAAGTATCCTCCCCGACCTGCCACGAACAATCAAGACCCCCACCTCCAAATCGACCCAATATCCCCCATCTCTATCCTCAGAATACGTCCACAAACCCTCCACTTCCCTCCGGACCAGCTACCAGACGTCATATGTACACAACCCTGCGGATCCTCGTCCCAGTTCATCTCGGCACCCTGAACCCAAACCATCCAAGTCGAAGACACCAAAGAGTTCATTTAATCAGTTGACCTCGCCCGTGCCACCAAGCATTGCCCTCTCTATGCCATACACCGGTTCGCTGCCCCCGGTCACCAAGTCCACGGATCCTGCCGTTCGCAGGTCATCCAAGAGCAAGGACAAAGATAGGGACAGGGACTTACGAGGTCGTGAACGGGACCGACTACCCGATACCCACGGAAGAAAGACCCCAAGGGAAGCTAGCAGAGATCCCTATGATACACGACAGCAGATCTATCACACGGCAACTCTCGGTAGAGACTTCAAAGAGCGACTGGATGAAAACGGTGCGCTTCCAAAGTCTTCCGGCCATCGGCGCCATCTCACAGAGGACGATGCAATGACCTTGAAGGTGAACTGCATTTTTATCTCTCTCTTCTTAACCTGACCCCTCTCATTCCCCAAAACCAGTCTCCGCGGCAAGGCGAAAGTAACCGTCCAACGATCCTTCCCACTCAACCACCGGCGCAGCCTTCCTCCGTTCCACAATATGCTGATCAAGGCCGCGGCTTGGCTACCCCCACGGTGACCACCAAATACAGCCCACCCCCCGCACCTCTCGTCGCACCCGTTTGGTTACCGCAACGGACGAAGAGCAAAGATAAAGCCAAGGCTGGTCAAGATGCGTTGACGTCTGGTAGCGATACCGAACGAGAGAATCGTGGCGTTGTGAGTCTCTTCGAACCTTTCGCCTTATAATCGGTTGACGTGGTCACAGCGAACCAATCGCGGGGGCGGTTCACAAGAAACACTCGCACCGTTAAAACCCAAGAAAGAGGTGCATACTCCAACCCCGTTTTGCCTAGCTAACCGACTAACTTCCCTTCCAGTCCAAGATGTCGCTGACTGGATGGTTCACGAGGAAAGCGCCAAAGCCCATAATCGGTTCCCCGATGATGCCGACGCCAGCCAGCCACCTATTCACCCCTCTTCCGGAAACTGTGTTACCTCCCCCACACTTAATCACCCTAAAGGCAGGGCAGGGCCCTTCCGATCCTCCTCTTTCTTACGACTCGTCGAACAAGCCACCGGGTGTCACAGCTCGCACTCTCACCGCCTTGGAAACATTTGCGAAGAAACACCATCGTTCTCAATCTGCCCAACCGACAATTCCCTCCTCTGCTAGACCTTCCGCTAACGGTCATGACCCCCACGGACCACTGCGTTCCCAGACTGTCCCAGTGCCGCAAACTCCGGTGATTGGCACATATACCCCCAGTCAACCAGGTCCTGCAACACACCGTTCCCATACCACGCCTCTCGTAGCTTCCTCTCTGGCTTTATATCCGGAACAGAGCTTGCGGACCGGCCCTCCAGATGCGCGAACATATTCAACGGACACTATCCGGGGTCCACCGGTGCAGGCAAATGGTCACGACCCCAACCAGCCCTACCAGAAGGACGGTTATTCCGGCCGGAACCGATCCAAGGATTCAATTGTCGCCGGTCATACGGGTTCTGTATCCGGGACCATCAAGTCGAGGCGAAAACCCGTCCCCCTGCACAATGTACATCCTGATGGCACTGTCGAATATGCTGCGCCAACTTCCAGTGCTCCGGCTCCCGCTCCGATCCAGTCACATGGTAATGACACCTCTGCGCCTGATGTACAACGCTCGAAACGGGATAGCGTGGTACCAATCCCGGTTCCTCCCCCACAGCCCCGGCCTGCCCCGCCGAATGGCTCGATTGCCGCATACCCCACAGTAGTTACGACCGCGACCGGAGTTCTTGGTGTGGAGCAACAACCCATCTCCGCAATTCTAGACGGCCCGCACCCTAGTTTAGCCGCCGCCGACATTTACCCTGCCGGGTACACAACTGTTGGGAAGCATGGCGAGGGGCCGGGGAAGGAGAGGAAGGAGAGGAAGAGGAAGAAGGATAAAAGTTCGCCCCCGAGCCACACAGTGGACAGTGAACAGGCGGTTTTGACGGCCAAGGATTCACCGTTGCTGGCGACTCCCCTCGTGACCACTATGCCTACACCATCCCATGTCCCTGGGTTCCTGGAAGCAAATGGCGTTAGTACCACAACCGCGTCACCCGGCGTGTCATCGAGTCCGCCCTGGGAGCATCAGGGTCAGGACCAGGATCCACAGCCACAGCCACGGCCATTTTCTGGAGTGGGGACTCCTACACCTCAGCACCAGTCGTTACAGGTTCCATCCCTCGGGCACAGATCTACCTCACACCAGTCTTCAAACAGTCCCAGTTCGCAACCTTTATCCCAGCGTCCATCCCCTAAACCATCCCCAACGGGGTCCTACCTAACCGTTCCAAATCACAGCAATCAACCGTCTCCAACTATGAAGAACGGAAAACACGATGCGAGGATCCAACAGGATGGGCCAGACACGCCGTCTAGTTCCTCGACGGTGATGGTCTCTACTCCGCCGATCGATTCCTCACGGGCGGCGTTGAAGGATGGCAAATCGTCACACAACAATTCGCCTGCTAGGAAGGATGACCAACTCTACCCGCATTCAGGCTCTCATGCCGCCGGCAAGGGTTCGACAGGAACTGTGGACACAATTGCGGACCCAAGGACGTATGAGAAGGGATACGGAAGGCTGAAGTCATATTCCTACTCCCAAGAGCAGGTTACGGGTTCTGGTTCTGGTTCCTCGAGGGAGCAACTCGTTCAACCCCCTGTTCGGTCGAGCACGGATCCAGCGGCCTCTTCAAGGACTACGGCCCAGAATCACCCTTATCAGTCGTCTTCCTCGAGGTCAACGCAGCAACAGGACCTTTACGGCTCTGGGTACTCTTTGTCCAAGGCTCCAAACCAGGCATACCCCACTGAGCGCCACGAACGGAGGAGGACCACGAGCCAGGACACGATTGAATATGACCCCAGGCATCGTGATCGCGACAGAGACCGAGACCGTGAACGGGATCGTGATCGTGATAGGAGTTCTCGCAGGGACCGCGGTGGGCAGCACACAGGGCCTCCCGCACCTAATAACGAGGGCCCCTCGCACCGTAACTCGCCGAACATCGACAGCAGGGGGGCACCCACGAACAACGCCAATGGACGGTCTTCCTCGTCAACACACCCGTATTCGCAACAATCCAACTCCGCGACACCCACATACACGTACACATCTCAGACCCAACAGGGAACCGTAGGGCGATCCTCGAGGAACACCTCCAAACCTACTGGCCATTCACGACAAGCGTCCGAACCACCCAATATACCTTCCAATCGCGTTGCTGTTTCTGGACACCTCTCCACGCCGGCTCCGACGAAAGAGCAATTGCCACCCTCCACGCCCGCACACGAGCCTCAGCAGCTAAAGTCCGCCTCAACCCAAACCCTGACGATCAAGCAATCGAGCCGACCGCCTTCCACCCACTCAACGGGCCAGGACTCGAAGAAGAAGGGAGGAGGGTTACTCAATCTTTTCAGGTCGATTTCAAACCCTTCCAAGACCAGAGATCCTCCCTCCGCCCCCGCTCCTTCGCAACATGAACAACGACCGACGAAATTGAGGAGGAATTCAAGCACGGCGAAACGCCCTGAACTTGAGGCTTTGAAGTCTCCTGGATCAAACACGACGAAGGTTGTAGAGTTGCCCGGCGCAGCGCCCCCTTCACACCAGCAGCAAATCTCCATTTCTACCAACGCCACGTACGGCTCCTATGGCACACAGCGGAGTCGGGACACCCAAAACAATCAGGATGTCAAGGGCGGCAGCGCGCAACCCAGGGGATTCCATCCATGGAAGTTACTCTCAAAGAAACACCGAACCATGTCCACTGCTTCCATGGACGCGTTGGATGGCACGCTGGTAAAGCAATTCCCAGATTGTTTACGTGGACCATTTTTCACTCCTTTTTTAATTTAGGTCTCTTTGAGTACTCCGGATGAGTCCGTCCGCAGTTCAGCGACCTCGGGAATCTATCCACCACAGAGAGACCCCATGGAGGCGGCCCAAGAGTGGAGGAACCAAGAGGAGATGGATTACTTCGACCGTGGCACTGGTAGAAGGCGTAGACCTGGGGTGACCTTCGACGAGCCGGAAGATAAGTCTGACCTGGAGATTCCCATCCCAGTGTCGACTTCCCATCAGCGACCCCCAGCATCCAAGCGCCTCTCAAGACTACGATGATCGCCCGCCCGATGGTTCACCACTATTGTTCTCCGGTGGTTTGGTTCTCTATGCTTGAATTCTCTCTCGAAATTTGTTTCCATTCTATGTTGCTTCGCACACCCCCGTCCTATTTGCTTTCGTACATTTCAATCATGCGAGGCCTTCACGGGTCTCAGTCAGGTTGTCAGCGGGGTTTCGCACCATCCGCTCGTGCCCCCCACCACGACCATCCAAAACCCATATGACTCCAATCCGTATATGCCGCATTTTGTTTCTTACCCTATCTATCCCGCTTTGCTGCGTCACTGCTCTCGCTGTCCCGTACCCTCCTTTCCATCTATCCGAACCACCCATATCCCTCTGCGTTGCTTAATTTCTTGGTAATATTCTCGTTCAAGCGTCCCTCGTCGCCAAACCAAATCAGTGTATCCTTATAGCTAGGTACCCCGTGAGTCGTTGCCCCTCTGTTATGTATTATACTATCTCGCTCGCTTAGATTCGGGTTGTGCCAGTGGCAATCTGTGTACATTCATTATACTACAGCTTGGATGCGCTCTCTTCCCCTATACTGGAATACCACGCACAGGACCGTCTACTATGCATCCGGTGAGTCCGAGGTTTCAGGACCCCGTATGCACGATGACGGTGAATAGAGGGATTCAAAGGATGGACTGTGAGTAGTACTGATACTTTAAGGTGTGATGTCAGAACGGGAGCTCGCAACAGTGAAACCACAGGAGGCTTACCGAGTCATAAAGGCGCGTCCAGCTCGATCCCAGCGAGGTCTCTATGAGTCTATCGACGTGTTCGGCCACGAGGGAATGTGTGAGGCCCTGCTGGAACCTCTCACGTAGTTGTGCGGCGGTTTGCTCTCCCAGGGCAGCGAAACACGGCATAGCAGAATCTGGATGGTCATCAGAGGCTGATGATAGGTGTGTTATCTTGCGGGGAAAGTACCTTTCTGCATCAGTTCGACCATAGCTGTGGCGTAAATGTCAGCCAGCGCAGTCGCCTTCAGGGGACATTTTCCACTCACTGACTATCCGATCACAGTGCTTCCTCGTAGCCTCGAACCCATCCTTGAACAGCCTCTTAAACTCTCGAAAGTGTTCGCTATCAACACCTCCGAGCACCTCCACGTACTCCAACGGGAGTTTAAAAGGAGCGGCTTCGAATCCAAGGTTCCCGGGAGAGTTTGATAGCATGAACCCAAAGTCGATGTGGACCAGGTGACCTTCTCGATCCAGTAAGATATTTCCGTTGTGTCGGTCCTTAATCTGGAGTAGGTATGTGATTAAGGAATAACCTAATCGTAGGAATGATCAGCGACACATCTTAAGAAGGGTGGTGGCCCATACCAGCAAGTGACTTGGCGAAATTCCGCTGGGCCCGGGTAAATTTCGCGGAGGATGGGTCCCCATAGGACTTGAGGCAGGTCGGTTAGGACTCCGAACTCGCACAAGAGCGGAACTTCTTACGGATATAAAATGGTCCAGCAAGGTGACATGTCCCAGCTGTCCTTGGGCGAGCCGTTTAGCATACTCGGCCTTTTTAATCGAGTGAATGGAAACAGCATCGGCGATCGTCTCCACCAAGCCAGACGAACCGCCAGTGATAAGAATCCGGAAACTGAAAGGGTCAATGATTCGGCCCGTGCGGAAATCTCAGGCACTCACTATCGGACCCAACACTGGACGTTCTCCTCCCTCCAAATTCTTTCAAACTCTTGGATCAACTGCACTGCGAGCTGTTCTTGCCGCAAGTCACCGCCGGTCTTAACGATAACAGATACACAATCCCAGTTCGCTGGGTGTAGTGTTTAGGAGTGTGAGGCGACGTGGAGGACAAAAACGTACCCAAATGCCCATACGGAGAGTCCTGACGTATTCGACTCTGCAGAACATTTCAAGGGAATGAACCGGGTCACGAACGCCAGCCATACCTTCTTATTTGTCCAAGATTCGCTAAACACGACAGCAGATGGATCCACTTTGTTGAGTTCCTCCCTGATGATACTCTCATCTTCCGCACTGTTCGGCGAGCCCAGCCCAAGCTTGAGTATTCCGCCGGAGCTTCCACCCTCCTTCATCCTCTGCATCCTCTGTTCTTCCAGCGACATCATCTCCTTCATGATGCGCTCCCTGATCGCCGCGGCCTCCGCGAATTGTAGGCGCAGCCTCTTGGAGGGTTGTTGGTCTGGAGCCGATGCAAAGTTCGAACCTGATGGTTCCGCCCCTTCGGCTGGAGGCCCTGAAAGCCATCGCTTGTGTGATTGCGATGAACTATCGCCGGCGCGTGCTGTTTCACGGACGAGGTTGGCGTTTAACTGGGCGAGCATAACAGCAGCGGTCCTCATCCTTTCCGAGTAGTCATCGAGGGTGAGGTCATCACCACCGTTAGCAATGGAAGATCTGAGAAGGTCGGTACCTGGAGGGAAGGAGGACTGAAGTGAGGTAGGCAATACGTCAATGTTGTGAGAGCCAAGATCAGCGGGAAATGGCGTTGACGGGGTCGATGATGATCTTGACCAAGCTACCAGGTCTAAGTCTCTGTTCTTTGGAGCAGGTGGGCGGACGACGGACTCCGATAAATCCATTGGACGCGATCTGATGGATTCATTCTGGCCATATAACTGTTCCACAAGGTCCATCTCTTCGTCATCCCCTTCGGGAGGAAGAACGGTTGGGGTAAGGGGGGTTGGAGGGTGGACGATCCCCAGCACAGGGAGTGGGGGTTGCTCGTCCGATGTGTTGAGGATTGCCTCGGATCTGCTCACCCCGACGTGCTTGGGATCCTGGGCTTTAGCCTTTTCCGCGGCGACCGTTGGAGTTGTGTTTGAGGTCGCATTGAAGGCGACGATATCCTTGGATGCGCCTGTCCGCTCAGATTCCTTGACGACAATCTTGCGTAGGATCTCCTTGTTACTTCTTTTGGTTGTATTGAAGTCAAGGTCACCGTGCAGGATTTCCAATATGAGGAGATAGGGCGCGCGCTCAGCCGAGTTGAGGACGACGCTTTCCCCTGGAGGTACTCGAACGATGCGATGGTGTGGGTGAGGGATACCGTCTGGGCCTTGCGGTGTGTCGGACGATGTACACCACAACGGCACACAGACCTAAAACAGGGATAAGAGAACGCTTTAGATCATAAAAGTGTCCGCTTACTTCTGCAGGGAGCATGTGATTAAGCGCGGTGAGTTCTGCTCTCAATGCGCTTACCCGGGCGGGCTTGGGGATAATCAACAATCGGTTTGCGATGTTCTCTAGCGTGAGTAAAAACTGAACCTGGTACTAATATGTTAGGTTCAGGGAACTGCCCAACGGTTGTCGAGCGCACCTCAGATCGACAGAAGTGACTACGCAATAACTGCATCTGGGATTGTTGATCGTACCGTTGCAAGAGAGCTTCAGCTTGACTGGGAGCATTCGAACGATGTTTCCTCGTGGAGAGCAGTGAGGGGGTGGAGTGCGAGGGGCTGTTCGTAGGCTGCGGGTCTTCCTGACCAAATGGATCATAAGAAAGCCTCGGTTTCGCAACGAGGTGCGCCGGAAAAGCAGGGGTTGTCTGCGACGGTCCGACGGTCGTTCTCCGCGAGAGCTTCTCTACACCGCCATCGAGGATGGGTTCCTCCTCTTGGGGGCTATCTGGGGGTGGTTGCATGTCGTCGTCGTCGTCGTCATCACCGTCGCTCGTGGTATTAGATATGGTCGCGGACACCTGGCCAAGTTCGCGCTCTAAGTCAGAGATCACTGACCCTTCCTCTGCGGCTCGACCCTGCTCAATGGCAACCTGACCCATGATGGGTGTCAATTGAGGGAGGCCAGGGGCACCAGCCAAAACCATAGCAAGTCCAACTATGGCGGGCTGAACGAGTGGCCTGATTTTCTTGCGGGAAAGTCGTGATTGGAAAGGTATTTGTAGGGTGGCATAGGGTGATGAAGGTGGAGTAGGAAGACCTCCGAATATGATTTCGTGACACTGTGTGAGAACCCGTTGACATACGTGAAAGGATGGCGAAGCAGGGTCAGCGGAGAGGTCCTTCAAAGATGCTTGCATAAACCACAAGGTCTGAGTGGGGATCTTTAGATGTGCGTACCCCGTGAATCAGATGATCGGACATACTAGCATCGCTATATGCGTCGACCGTTGGGCCACATCGACCACGAAACACTCGAGAGCACGGGATTTGGATGGTCTGGTGACAAGGAGGTGGCTGAGACGCCAGATCATGATAAATACGAGGTCCTCGATTGAAAAGACGAACGCTCGAGTTCACCATATGAATCCCCAAACATCACGCAACTCGCGAGGATCTATCTCGTTGAGTCTCCTGGTCAGATAATAGGTTATGCCGATGTTATCGGAGTACAAGGCCAGGTACTGGAGCGCGACATGGACGGTGAAGAACGATGGTGCAAGGAACAATCTCAAGAGCAAAGCGTGAGACATGTCGTGTTGTTCGTATTCTGACCCAGGCCGAGTGCGGTGTTGGCGGAATGGGTTGATTTGTGAGACGTTGGCCGACCTCCAAGTTTTGCTGCCGTGCGTCCGTAACCGTGACCGTCGTCGGTTGCCTGGGATATTTTGAGGAAGGGGTGCGTTCCCCACCCACAAGTCGGAATGCGACTCTCCGGATTTCCTTTTTCGTCATCAGACACGTCGCGCACACTCCGTCAACACACCCAGCCCAGGATGCTGTGGACTCCAATCCTCGCTCTCCTCCTCCTCCCA
>Ga0307511_10000527_pt1 | contig 40894 bp, 37 predicted proteins | sample 13_EM_MG_FD_200266 | JGI IMG/M metagenome (GOLD analysis project Ga0307511, IMG submission 200266) | Populus trichocarpa ectomycorrhiza microbial communities from riparian zone in the Pacific Northwest, United States - 13_EM | ecosystem: Host-associated > Plants > Roots > Unclassified | place... | reverse complement strand
GACCGCGGCCTGGCTCGCGGTGACGTTGATCGCCCCGCCGGGCCTGACGCCGGCCCAGCAGGTCGAGCAGGCCGAGCGGGCGCTGTCTGCAGCTGGCCAGTAAGGACTCCGCCGTCAGGCGTCGACTGTGGCACCAACGCCGTGGTGTCGCGAGGACCGGACCCGACTTGGGCGGAGAACTGGTGCTGGCCGCAGTGGGATGCGGCCAGCACCAGACCCTCCAGGGCTGCTGCCCCCGCACGAACGAGCTGTGCCGGCAGGGACCCGCGACTGCGTCCAGCAGAGCCATCACCACGTGGCCGGACCGGCCCGCGAATAACCAACGATCGGAAGGAAGGGCGTCGTGTCCGACGACGAGCAGTGCCCCAGGCCGTGCGCGCTGTTGCCGGCGCACGCGCCCGTGACGGCTTCCGGAGTGGCGCTGATAGTGGTGGTGTTGGTTGCGGTCATCGTCAGCGTCGTGCCGCACCTGCTCGATGGCGACCGACAGCCCTGCGCGCCGCCAACTCCTCACCCTTCCCCGGTCCACACGGTGGCGCCTCGGCTCCAGGTCGACGCGCCGTGACCACCACCGAACGATCGTCGCCCGCGGCGGACAGCGACCAACAGCCGCTGCTGTCGCCTCCCGTGACCGCCTTACTGTTTAACGTGTTGGAACTGATGGTGGCCTGGCAAAGGCCGGCCTATCCCCTTGAGGTCGCACACGCCTGCGACGAGAGGGCCAGCTCCACGAACACCGTCATGCGCAGGCTGGCCGACAAGTACGGCTGGCTGGAGGCCAAGCCGGAAAACGTCGATCCGGTCGAAGCCGGGCGTCCGACCCGGCTGTACTACACGTTGACCGGCACCGGTCTGACGGGCGCACGAAAGATCCTTTCGGGGCGAGATCCACGCCCCAACATTCCCCTGCTGCTAGCCCGGGGTAGCCGACCGGGCGGGCAGAAGTCCCGGGCTGGGCACCCGATTAACAATCACTGCAAGGAAAAATCGTGAGAACGCGCACTGCTGCGATGGTGGTCACGATACTCGTCACTGCCATCACCCCCATCTGGGCACCGCCGCCTACTGCCGACGTCAGCGCCTTGCTCTTCGACGCGGAGGCTCCGACACTGACGATGACGCCCGCCGAGCAATACCTGCCGGCGGCGAGGCGGACCGCCGGCAGCGCCGCACCGCCAGGGGCAGACCAGCCCGTCGACCGCCTCGCGGCCAGCTCGGAACGCACTGAACCAGGCTGCGCCTGATGCTGAACCCCACCCACCTGCGCACAGTGACCGTGGCGGTCCGGACCGGCTCGTTCGCCGAGACCGCGCGGCTGCTCGGCTACACGACTTCCGCCGTCTCGCAACAGATCGCGATGTTGGAACGGGCTGTCGGCACCCAACTGTTCGAGCGCTCCGCGCGCAGCGTCCGCCCGACCGCCGTCGCCGAGCAGATGGCCATGCTCAGCCGGGACGCCCTGGCCGCGCTGTCCGAACTGGAGCGTGAGGTAAGGGCCCTGACGCGTGGCGACGCCGGCACCCTTCGGCTGGCCAGCTTCGCCACCGCCAACGCGCCGATCCTTGCCTCCGCCCTGGCCGCCATCATGAAGCACCGGCCCGACGCCGACATCCTGCTCGACGAAGGCGAACCCGACGAGGTCCTAGCCGACGTGCTCGACGGCGACCGGGACGCCGCCGTCGTGTTCGCCTACGACCTCGATCCCCGATCATGGCCCCGCGAACTCGTCACGGTGCCCCTGCTCACCGACCCGCTGGTCCTGGTCACCTCGCCGGGCCACCGACTGGCTTCCCGCGCCGACGCGTCCCTTGCGGAGATCGCCGACGAGCGCTGGATCAGCACCAGCAACGACACCGCCGGCTTCAAGTCCCTGGAACGGCTCTGCGCCACCGCTGGCTTTCGACCGCGAGTCACCTTACGCAGCAACGACTACGGCACCATCGCCTCTCTCGTACGCCGCGGCCTCGGTGTCGCAATCGTGCCGAAACTGGCCATGTCCAACGACATCGGGCTCGGCGTGCTGCGCATCGCCGGCGCCGACGTCTCCCGGCGGATACTGGCCCTTCACCGTCCTGGCAACACCAACCCGTTGCTGCCGATGCTGCTGGACGCGCTCCGTAGCCAGGGCCGGGTCATCGCGGAGCGATGGGTTGACGGTGACCGGCAGAGAAGCCTTTGCGCACCAGTCGAATCCACAGCAGCCTCGCTATCGAGGAGTGCAACGTGAGCACGCGCTGCATCCGCATCGCGGCGGCGGCGATCGCCGGATACGTCCCGGGCACCTCCAACATCGGCTCCGGCTCGTCGACCGAGAACTGGCGCGCCTGGCGCGCGTTGTCCGACGTCGGCCATGGGAACCAACCAGCCCGCAACGACGCGAGCAGATCCTCCGTCACATCCTCGCCGGCGGATCAACCCCTGATCAACAGACCCTGGAGCAGCCCGGATCTACGATCAGCGCCGGGACGCGACAGGTCTCCCACAACCCCGGCGTCGCGAACACCGACAGTGCGGAGCCTGAGCAGATCGTGCTGCCCCTGCACTACGGCGCGATCGTGCACATCGGCCCCTGGTGCCGCTACCACTGGCGCGGCATGGAGATGGACAGCGCGCTGTCCACGGTCACCTGGGGTAGTTCCGGTGCCGAGCCGGTCACGACGCCGTGGCGGCGCACGAACTACGGCGACGACCAGTTCGTGCTGCCGAGCGTGCCAGGCGGGACCGTGATCCAGCTCGCGCTCGACTACCGCCTCCGTCCCGGCGAAACGCCGATCAAGCGGACCGTGCAGTTCGGGCTGATCAGGCAGATCTCCGCGAGCCGGTTGGCCCTGACCATCCACGACAGCGTTGAGGCAGCACACATCGCGGGCATCCAGCAAACAGGAGAACCCTCGTGACGACCATGGAGTCCGGCGTTGCCGCCGAGCACAAGGAACCTGGGACGTCGGTCAAGAACCCGGCTTTCGACCTGACGGACCCGCAGCAGCTGGAGCTGCTCCGGATCGCCGCCAAGCAATACGAAGACTTCGCGCCGACAGCCGAGAAGCTGGTGCGGGTCCGTGTGGGGCAGAATTGGCGGTTCTTGCGCGTGCACGTCCTAGCCGTGGGCGGGATCGGGTTGTTCCTGCGGGTTGGCGTCACCCCGACCCGCGCTGATGTGCTCGGCCTGGGCGGCATCGGGCTGATGGTGCTGCTGGTGGTCAACGTCGCCTGGGCGTGGACCATCGTGTCCATTACGCGGCAGGCCGGGCGGAAGTACACGGTCATCAAGGACATGGAGCGCAGCCTGCCGTTCCACCCGCACACCGCCGAATGGGAACTCGCTGGCCGCGGCAAGTTCAAGTCCTTCCTGCCGCGGTGGGTGGTCGAGCTGGGGATGCCAGTCATGACGACGTTGGTGTGGCTCGGCGCCTACCTGGTGGTTTGGTTGGTATTCCGGGCTCTGCCCCTCGGGTAGCTCATTCGACGTGGCCTTAGGTGAACACGCCTATCAGTGGCTGCATCGACGTGAAATGGTTCGGCCGAAAGGAATGAAAGTGTCGCAGAACCTGGTCCACGAGTTCATCACGTTGCGCCGGGGCCGGGGTCTGCACCGCCCGGACGTGCACAAGCGCATCGGACGGGCGGTCGCGAGCTGGGCCGACATCCCGCCGGACTGCGGCGGCGCCGAGGTCCGGCGGCTGGTGCACCAGGCGATCGGCCGGCTCACGGAGGTCGACCTGCCGCCGGACGACCGCCGGATCGTGCTGGTGGCCCTCGGCCTGGACCGGGAGCTGCACTCCGCGACGCTGTCCCAGCGCACGGCGCTGCTGGCGACAGACCGGCAGCTGTCCGAACGCACGGCCAGACGGCGCGTGGACGACGCGTTCATCAATCTGGCGCAAGTGATCACCAAGCACGCCGACCCGCACGATCCGGAGCGCGGCTGGGCGGTAAAGCGGCTACGCGTGCTGGTGCGTCTGGACCGCGAGGCACCGGAGGTGATCGAGGAGCGCACCGTCGTCGCCACCCGGGACGGCCTGGACCACGTCGCCGTCCGATTCAGCGTGCCGCGGCGGGCCGACGGCGCCGACAGCGACCGCGAGGTGCACGCCGAGATCCTGTACGGCGCCCGCATCGTGGCCTCGAAACGATTCGGTGCCAACCACTTCTGGTATCTGCTCGCACTGCCGCGGCCGCTGGCATGGCGCGAATCACACGCCTTCACCATCGTGTTCCAGGTCCGGGACGGGCAGTCGATCGCCGACCACTATGTGTTCAACCCGCTGGTCAGCTCCTCGCTATTCGAGACGCGGGTCCGCTTCGACGCGGCCCGCCGGCCGGTCGTGGTGTGGCGCACCGACGGGACCGTGCCGTGCACGCTGCGGCACCGGAGCGTGCCGGACGGGCCGCTGCTCGCCCTGGACGGCGTAGACGAGGTGGCAGCCCGCTTTGACGACACCGAGCAGGGTTTCAGCTATGGCATTTCCTGGCGGTACGAGTCCGATTAGGACAGGCCGAGTAGACCGTCGATACCGGACAGGCAGGCGATGGCGAGCAGCACGCGGGCCTGGGATGGGTCCGGATGGTGGTGATCCCGCTGCGCAGCGACGACCACCACACGGCGCGGCGGCGGCGTTCCCCGTGGCCGGCGGGCCGACACGCTGAGCGCGATCAGCCCGGCGGACAGCGCGAACGTGGCGGCGTCGATTAGGAGCGCCGCCTCCGACCGATCGCGGTCACCACCGCAGCGCCGCCGCCGCAGCCGAGCACGAGCGCGAACTGGTAGGTGCCGGCGAACAGGCCGGCCCGGACGGTGAACCGGTCCGTCGAGGATCTCCGGCAACGCGCCGCTGCGGGGCGCCGCAAGAGGCGGGCCAGCTACAGTGCGCCGAACTCCGCTACGGCGAACACGTCGCCGTAGCGGGTCGCGAATCCCCCCTCGTGCCCTCCCAGCCAGTTCGTCCCGGTCAACCGGTGGTCACGTTGCGCGCAAGACGCAACACACACTGTGCCTCAGGATGGGAAACTGGCGGTCCGGCCGACGGGGACCTGGGAGCCGATGAACGAAATCCGCACCGGTCGCCGACGCGCCGGGTGCCGTGGACAGTCTTGAAATTCGGCTGTTCGAGCAGGCGGCACGGGCGCATCATGGCAGCCGTGACCGACGATCCCGGCGAGCTCCTGTTCGAGCGCTACATCGCCCAGCACGGCGGCGAGATCCTCGCCAAAGAGCCCGACCTGGGCACGCGCAAACGGCCGGACTACCTCATCCGCCTCGCAGGCCACGAGATCGTGGTCGAGGTCAAGTCCTTCAACGCCACCGTTCCCGTCCCGCAGCCGGGAAGGACGGAAGCCTCGCCGTCACCGTTCACGTCCGTGCGCAAGAAGATCATGGACGGCGCCGCGCAGCTCAAGGGGATCAGCCCGTACCCGCTCATGGTGGTACTGGCCAACCCGCGCAACCTGCCACTTCCCTTGTCAGCCAACCAGATGATTGCCGCGATGTACGGCGACCCCGAGGCGACCGTCACCGAGGACGGTCTCTGGTGGCGCACGGGCGGGAACGGCCGCCTGCACGTCGAGGAGCCGGACGGCACGGTCCGAGGCCATCACCCGTACGTCAGCGCGGTCGGCGTGCTCCGCGGGGCTACCACCGCCGACGCCGCAGCGGCGGTCATCCTGAACCAGGGCGACGGCCGCCACACCAACGTCCTGGACGCGTTCACAACCGCGGTCACCCAAGCTGAACCTGGCGGCGTGGAGGGTGACGCCGTCAGCATCGACGTGTTCGAGACAGTCAGCACCCCGGCGGTACCGCTGCCGGCCGACGTGTTCTGCGGACCGGCCGACACCCGGTGGGGGAAGATCAGCGAAGGACGCTACGGGCGCCGCGTGCTGTCCTCGGCGCTGATCGAGACGGAGGCCTGATGGCCTACCTCAGCCAGGTCGATGCCTTGGTGACGAAGGCACGCGGTCTACTCACGGACGCGGTGTCAGGCGCCGACAGGTGGCCATGGTGCGGGCAGGTGCTTGCCCGGGCCTTCGAGTTCGCCGCGGCAGCGGTTTTGCTCTCTTGGGGTGATCCACGCAAGCCAGGTCCGAAGGCGCAGGACCCGTTCCGCGACCGGGTCGTACCGCTGCTTGACCAGCGCTCTGTGGCAGTAGTGTTGCAGGTATGGGCGGGTGAAGGCGGTGGTCCACCGGTCGAGAACGTCGGCCTGTTGCTCGCCGTCTGCAAACAGGCCATGAACTATCTCGGTGATGTAGCGACCAGTGCGCCGCCAGCAGGCTGGGAACCGCCCCCGGTTCCCGTGCCGGTTGGGTGGGAGGGATTGTCGAAGGGCGAGCAGCAGTTCCTGCGGGACGCGCTCGCCCAAGCCCGACGCTGGATTCCGCAGGTTCGGATGATCCTCTTCGGATCGCGCGCCGCAGGTGAGGCGAAATCGGGCAGCGACTACGACCTGCTGCTGATCTTTCCTGATGACGCGCAGCGTTCTCTGCTGCACCAGGCGATCGGCGCGGTCACCTCACTGGGAATGCTTGTAGGGCAAGAGGTCGATGTGGAAGACATCATTGTGTCCGAGTGGGACAGTCCGAGCGAGGCCAACGTTCCACTCATCACCACGACGAGGACGTGCGGGATCGGAGTAGTGACCGGGTCACAACAGCCGGACGAAGTCTAGGTTGGCAAGCGTTCTGGTCTGAGGGAACCGCGGTAGCCGCAGAGGAGCCGGTTCTTCCAGCGCCGTTGGCAAATGACGTTGCCGACCCACTTTGCTGCTCGAATATGGTGGTGGCCCGTCATCAGGGGGGAGGGATGACGGGCCACCACCAACACTAGTCGCAGTAACGAATCTGCGCGTTACGCGCCGGGTGATCTGAGTTCCGCACCCTCGCAGCAGAGACGAAGCGGCAGGTCTGGTACCGACCAGCGGTGGCGGTTACTCCGCCGACGTGAAGTCGGCGCCGGGGAACGCTTGTGGCGCATAGTCCGTCGGCCGGTACCCGGCTCCGTCTGGCGTCTCCCACAAGACCGCGCCGGGAAACACCAACCACCGCCCTCCCCGCTGCGGCGTCAACCCGGGCTTCTCCACATACACGGCGGCCGCTGTGACATCCAGCTCCAACACCGCGCGGGAGTTGTCGATCATCGCCATCACTCTCTGTTCAGTGTCGTGTCCATCTAGCCAGGAGAAGCGGAATCTGCGGCGCTTCCCCTGCTGCAGATTCCGCTTCCCGCAGAGTCGCCCGGACGGCTTCGAGGCTGCCGAGACGAACCTTTGACGCGGCGGGGCCCTGGGGGTGGCAGTGGCACCACACCAGGATCATCGCACATACGTTCGACTCCGGCCAGATGGGCTCTGGACGCTCATACGGCGATCGGGCTGGTCGGGTAGCGGGAGCCCATTGCTGGGCCCCCGCCCCCTCAGAACCGGCCATGCGGGATTTCCCCGCAACCGGCTCAAGCAGGCCGCGAGGGCGTGCTGGCCTTGCTCCTGCTGACTGTGCCCGTGCCGACGTCGGCGGTGTGCCGGCGTTGACAGTGGGCGTGTACGAGGCGGTAGTACTCGTCCGGCTGGTCCTCCCGCCCGGCGACGAGAAGCTGTCGCTTCAGCGCCGCGTGGATCGCCGAGAACCACTGTTCCCACTGGCTGGGGGATTGGGGCTCCTGGTCGGCGAACAGCAAGTATTCCCCGCAGAGCGGGCACTGTCCGTGCTGTGCCTTGATGCGCAGCACGGTGGACGGTGCCAGCGCGGGGGGTTGCCGTTTGCGCCGTCGATCGGCCCAGTACTGGACCAGCGCGGGATCGTCTGGGGATGCCCAGCCGATGACCAGCGCGTGCCGGACGATCTTCGTCCACGCGAACCGGTGGAGGTAGACGCCGCTGACGCGGTCGCCGAAGACCCACCGGTCTTGCCGGGATTTGTTGAATCGGCCGAAGTACCGGGACGACACCCACCGCCACGACTTGAGTGGATGGCGACGACGTGCCCACCCGTAGATCAGCGGCCACAGGTGGTTGTCCAACTTGGCGAATGCCTCGCTGGACACAGCCAGCCGGTGATAGGTGGTCCAACCCCGGATGATCGGGTTGAGCCGCCTGACGATGTCCGCCGGACCGGCCCCGCGCAGGGCCCGCATCTCGGCGGTCAGCCGCTGCCGCATCCTGGAGATCGACTCCTTGCTCGGCTTGATCAGCAGCTTGCCGCCCCGCCATGTCTGGTAGCGGCGGACATTGAAGCCCAGGAAGTCGAAGCCGTCCCGCTCGGCGTGCACGATCCGTGTCTTCGCCTCGTTGAACGACAATCCCCTGGGAGCAAGCCATTGGTGCAGCCGATGCCGGATCTGTTCCGCCTGCTCTCGACTGTGGCACATGGCCACGAAGTCGTCGGCGTAGCGGATCAGAACCGGGGACTCGAACCGCGCACCGGCGTTGCCGGTGTCGCTCTTGCGATACCGGACCCCGACGGCGGTTTCCATCCCGTGCAAAGCGACGTTAAGCAGCAGCGGGCTGATCACTCCCCCTTGAGGAGTTCCCTCCTCGGTCGGGGAGTACCGGCCCTTGTCCATCACCCCCGCCCTCAGCCATTCCCGGATCTGGTCCCTGGCGGGGAACAATCCGAGCTGGTCGAGCAGGTGACGGTGATCGATTCGGTCGAAGGCCGATGCCAGGTCCGCGTCGAGCACCCACACTCGTTGGCACCGATCACCTTGGAGCGTCAACTGGATGGCGACGATCGCGTCGTGGCATGACCGGCCCGGCCGGAACCCGTAGGAGCGGGGTTCGAACCGGGCCTCCCACTCGGGTTCCAGCGCGTTGCGGACCCGCGCCTGTTGCGCGCGGTCGGCGAGCACCGGAATCCCCAGCGGGCGTTGCTTTCCGCCTTTCTTCGGTATGTACACCCGCTTGACCGGCAGGGCCCGCCACGGCTTGGCGTGGTGCTGGAGATCCAGCACCAGCTTCGTCCGTGACTCGGCGGTCAGCGCGAGCTGTCCGTCGATGCCCGCGGTCTTGCGGCCAGTGTTGCGCTCCGCGACCTGCCGCACGCTGACCAGCGTGTTGGCGCGGCTGCGGAGCATCAGCTTTTGCAAGTTGCGGACCTGTTTGAGGTCCCCTGCCTGCGACGCCTTGAAGATCCTGTGCCTCAGCCTGCGTACCTCGTCCTCGGTGCGCCGCCAGTCGACGGCGTCCCAGTCGAAGCCCTCCGGTCCGTTCACCACGGCGTCGTCGGGTACGGTGACCACACGCAGCGCAGTAACCGTCCGGCGCTCGATCGTGATGTCCAACTTGTCCTTCAGTGCTGCCGCCTTGGTTTCTGGTTCGTCAAAGGCCCACCTGGCCCACGTCAGCGCACTTTCGTGCCGGACCACGCAGGTCCGTATGCGGCCAGTTATACGTGGCGCCCGTTGGAGGAGCGGTCTGGTGCCACGGGTTTCCTGGTGCCTTTCGGCGTGCCGCCGTTCGCTTGTTGGGCCATCCTGTTCCCGCCGAAGGGTTCCGCTTTCCTTACGGTCGGCCTACCAGGACCGTTGCCAGTGCTGGACTCCGACGGGGTTTCCACGTTCCGCACGAGCGAGACACGACCGGGGTGGGTGCCCTCTCTCCCCCGGGGCCCTGGTGCCCACACGGCTGGTCCGTCACCACCAGCCGCCAGCGCCGCTTCTCTACGGCAGGCCCTGCACTCCGCTACTGCGACCCATCTGCGGAGACACGCTTAACGAGGTGTCGTCGAGGGTTCACCTGCGTTCACCCGTCCGGTCTTCCCCTTGCCTGTGACCCCCGGATGGAACGGGCGTCCTTGGGCTTCTACTCCGAGCTCCGCACCCCGCGGTCACCCGCAACGCACGTCGGAGTGGGGACGGGCAGCGGACACTAGCCCGGAACCATGCTGTCGATCACTCGACCCTCCTGTTCAGCTGGTTCACTCAACTCGTGCGACCTCGTGTCGCACCGGCGGTCAGCGTTACGCGTTCAACTGGGGCCTGGCCCGGGTCAAGGCCAACCTGGACCAGCGCGCCGCGGAACGGTCTTACGACGTGCCCGCCGACCAGCTCACCCCGTCGCTGTCCTGGTCGGCCTACGCGCTGCGCAAGACCTGGAATCAGGTCAAAGACGAGCTCGCGCCGTGGTGGGGCGAGAACAGCAAGGAGGCCTACGCGTGCGGCCTGGCCAACCTCGCTGCCGCGTTGGGCAACTGGGATGACTCCCGCACCGGCAAGCGGCGTGGCCCCAGGATCCGTTTCCCCCGGTTCAAGAGCAAGCGGGCCGGGATGTCGTGCCGGTTCACCACCGGCGCGGTCGGCCTGGCCGACCGCGACCGGCGGCATGTGAAGCTGCCCCGGATCGGGCTGGTGCGCACGCACGAGTCGACGCGGAAGCTGGCCCGGCATGTCGAGCGTGGCACTGCCCGCATCCGCTCGGCCACCGTCTCGCACCGGGCTGGGCGCTGGTTCGTGTCGTTCTCGGTGGAGATCACCCGTGACGACCCGCCGCCCACGCGGCCCGACACGGCGGTGGGGGTGGACCTGGGTGTGAAGTCGTTGGCAGTGCTGTCCACCGGCGAGGTGATCGCCAACCCGAAGCACCTGGAGATCGCCCAGCGGCAGCTGCGCCGCATGCAACGCCAGGCCGCCCGCCGACGTGGCCCGGACCGGCGCGCCACAACGACACCGTCGAACCGGTGGCGCGAGACCCGGGCCCGCATCGGCCGCCTGCACACCGCCGTGGCCAACGCCCGCCGCGACGGGCTGCACAAGCTGTCCACCCGCCTGGTCCGCACGTTCGGTGCGGTCGTGGTCGAAGACCTCAACGTCGCCGGCATGGTCCGCAACCGTCGTCTGGCGCGGCATGTCGCCGGGGTTGGCATGGCTGAGCTGCGCCGGCAGATCGAGTACAAGGCCGGGTGGCGCGGTGTGCGCGTGCACGTCGCCGACCGGTGGTACCCCAGCTCGAAAACCTGCTCGGGCTGCGGCGCGGTGAAAGCCAAACTGCGCCTGTCTGATCGGGTCTACACCTGTGATCAGTGCGGCCTCGTGCTGGATCGCGATCTCAACGCCGCCCGTAACCTCGCTGGCCTGGTCAGCGTGGTCACGGGCGGCGATGGCGGCGAGTTGCGTCGTGACAGCCCGCTGGAAACCCAGGTAAGACCCGCATTGGGCGGGCGAGGGGTACCGCCACGGGAAGACCCTTCGGGTCAACGTCCGCACCGCAAGGAGCGGGCTCAGGACACGTCTTTACGCGTTTCTTGAACGGCTCTTGAGCACCTGGCCGTCGCCGAGCCGGACGTTCGGGTCGGCGAGGTCGACGTCCATCACCTGGGTGTGCTGCCGGCCGCCGACGGTGTCCAGCGTGTCCGACCGCTCGGTCACGCCCTTGGTGATCGTGGCCGCCGGCGTGGTGCTCTGGTCGACGACCAGGTTCCACGCGGATGGCGTTGCCGGTAACCAGGAACCGCCGCCGTGTCTGTCCGTTGTGGACTCATCGGCGGCGGCGGGGCCGGCGAGCAGCGTGCCGGCGAAGAGGGTGATCCCCAGTGACGTGCTGCAAGTTTTTTTCCAACAACGATGGCGCTGAGGCATCCCGACTCCTCCGTCGAGCCATTCGGTCAGCTCACCTCAGCACTGTCGGATGTCGCCCGGATAGCCGCCAGACGACGGAAAGCGGTGCGGACGGCAAACCGTCCGCGTCGCTTCCAATTCTGTGAAAAGATCTCCGTTATCCGACGGCGCGGTAGGCCCGGCCGACGGCGTTCGGCGTGGTGCCGGTGTAGACGTCCTGATTTGAGTGGTTCCTGTCCGGATGAAGGCAGCGCCGACCGGGTGCTGGCCGGCAGCATGGAAGACGGACACAGCCACCAGCGGAAAGCGCGGGGATCATGTCAGAGGTCATCGCGGGCGTGGAGGTTCCGGAGACGGCGGCGACCGCCGAAGCGACTCGCCTGCTCCAGGAGACGACCAGTCCGCTCATCTACCACCACTCCCACCGGGTTTTCCTGTTCGCCCAGATCCACGCGGAGCGGCTCGGCGTGCGGCCCGATCCGGAACTGCTGTACCTGGCGGCGATGTTCCACGACACGGGCCTGTTCACGCCCTTTTCCGCGGCGGAGCAGCGTTTCGAGGTCGACGGGGCCGACCACGGGCGCAAGTTCCTGCTCGACCGGGGTTTCTCCGCCACGGCCGCCGACACGGTGTGGGCGGCGATCGCCCTGCACACCACGCCGGGCATCCCGGGGCGCATGGGCCCGGAGATCGCCACCATCCACTTTGGAGTGTTGACCGACATCGCCGGCTTCGGCCTGACCGGGCTGAACGCCGACCAGGTGGGCGAGATCCTCGCCGTGCACCCGAGGGGCGACTTCAAGAACGAGTTCCTGCGCGCCTACTTCGAGGGGCAGCGCAACCGCCCGGACACCACCATCGGCACCGTGAACGCCGACGTCCTCCAGCACTTCCTGCCCGACTTCCAACGCACCACCACCATCGAGCGCGTGCTCAACTCGCCCTGGCCGAGCTGACCGCAAGGCCCCCTGACTGGGGCGACACGTCCGTGGAAGCGTGGACACCGACCTAATCGGACGAACATGAACTTCTGTCGCCTTGTCGCCGAATAGGACGGCGTGCCCGGCGTGAACTAGCATCTCGGGGTCTTGTCGGCCGAAGGGATGGGTGTCATGGGCCGTGGGTGGCCGCCGTGGTACGTGTTTGCGTTGTCGTTGTTGGGAGTTCTGTTGGTGGTGGTCGCCATCGTGGGCGTCGGCCTGCCGACCGCGCTGCCGCCGAGGACGCACGTGCCGCGGCGGCGGCCACCGGCACTGACCCCCGGTTCAGGGCGCGATGCCGAGGAAGACCCCGAAGAACAGGATGGCCAGCTGGTTCCCTGGCTGGCCGACAGCGTGCGCCGGGGGACGAATGACTCAGGTGCGGCTGAGCAGCCCCGCCGACACGAGCTTTTTGCTCGGCACGAAGCGGAGTACGGAAAGCACCGCAGTCGGCACCAGCAGGGTCAGCCCGCCCAGCCAGAGAATCGACAGGTGCCCGTTGGCCGCCGCGCCCAGCCAGGAGTGCACGATGGTCAGGCCCACGGCGAGGTAGGCCGACTGGTGTAGCCGCAGCCACCGCCGGTAGACGAAGTACTTGACCAGCCCGGTCGAGATGAGGATCGCGGTCATCAGCTCCAGGCCGACAATGCCCAGGCCCCACCGCAGCTTTCCGCCGTCCACCAGCGGAATCAGGATGTTGCTGAGGCCGAAGATCTCGTCGGAGTCGGTCAGGAAGAGAAAGGCGGCCGCGTGTATGCCGCCGAACGCGAGGGTGAAGGTGGCCAGCACCATGTGTGTGCTGCGGACGGCCTGCCGCCCGGTCAGCTTGGCCACCCAGCCGGTGGCGGTGAAGATTCCCCAGATCAGGGTCAGGCACATCAGCGCGTAGGACAGCCGGGCCCCGACCTGGGCGACTTCCCGCACGCCGGAGTCGTGCCCCGAGTGCACCGTTGGTGTGGAAACCAACTGCGTGTAGGTGATGATATGCAACATTCCCACGCCTCCCCAGACGGCGGTGCAGCGCCGGGCGCTCCGATCGCCAATGGCGGGAGGCCCGGGTCTGGCTTGTTGTCGGTTGGAACTGAACTGCGACATTCCGCCGCTAGGTACGGTCACGCCATCGCGTCGGTTCAACCCCGGTTCCTGTGAATTCCGACGCCGCCGGTCCGGTGGCTCGGTGAGCCTAGGTTCGCGGTGCCCGCCGGCTCAAACCGGGGCGCTGAGAGAAATTCCACAGCGGACGGCCGGGTGAATGTGATCCGCTTTCATGTTTCTCGACTGAAAAAAGTCACCCGCGCAGCGCCGGTCCGATCCAGCGTTGGACGAGGGCCCGCAGCCGGTCGTCGGTGAGCGCCGGGGTCGAGGGGTACTGCAGGAACGAGATGAACAGCCGCATCAGGATCTCGGCGAGCCCGTGGAAGTCGTCCTCGGTGCTCACGCCGACAGCGGCCCAGTCGACCGGGACCGCGCGCAGGATCCGTGCGCCGAGGGCGAAGGCCAGCGGGGAGATGACCTCCGCGCTGAAGATGTCCGCCTCGCCGGCTTGCAGGAGCAGGCCCAGGTAGGGCTCGTCGGGCACCGCGCGGACGGCGAACACCACAGACTCCACCGCGACCTCGGCGGCGCTGCCGAACGACGTGAGGTGGCGTTCCATCCGGTCGGCGAACTCCTCGACGCCGGCCACGGCGACGGCGCTGAGGATGTCGGCCAGGCTGGGGAAGTAGCGGTAGACGGTCTGCCGGGTCACCCCGGCCTCGGCGGCGACGTCGGACAAGCTCGTCTTGGCCAGCCCGGCCCGGTCGATGCACGCCTTCGCCGCCGCGACGATCCGGCGGCGCGCCTCGTCCCCGGTGCCGGGTGGATTGCCCCGCCATCCGTGGTAGCCCATGCGCTCCATCTTTCCCGAGAGCGCCGGCTCAGACCGTGACAGGTGCCGTTCGGCGACCCAGCGCCGCCAGCAGCAGGCCGGCCCCGACGAAGCAGGCCAGCGCGTAGGCGGCGCTGCCGATCGGGGTGCCGTCCGCGGTGACGCCGTTGTCGGCGGCGAAGTACGCCGGCAGCGCGCCGATCCAGAACACGGCCATTCCGACAAGATAGACGGCAGGGTAGAAACGGACGAAAGCCGACAGTGGCTCGCTCGGTCCGCGGGATCCCACGTGCGCCACGATGATCCAGGCGCCAGCGAGCCAGACCAGGGCCAGTTCGACGCCGAGGACCCAGGCCTGCGCGACGGTATCGCCGCCGAACGCGCTCGACGGGATGCCGGCGATCGCCATGGTCAACGGGGTCAGCACGCCGGCCGCCAAGGTTCGCAGCACCAGCGACCACCCACGTCGCGGCCGGCCGACCAGCCGCACGACCAGATAGGTCAGGCCGCCCATGGAGACCGACGCGAACAGCAGCATGCTGCTCATCGGCACCGAGGCCAGCGCGGGCTGGTTGACGATGTGGTTGTCCATGTTCCAGGCCCACCACTTCACCTGCGGGCCGAGCTGGTCGAAGACCTCGTAGAACACCTGGCAGGCAAAGGCGACGGCCACCGACCCGGCCAGCGCGCCGCGGCGGCGGAAGATGCCGAGCGACCGCACCAGCTCGTAGACGACCTGGCTGATCATCGGGTAGAAGGCCACGATGTAGAGCGGCAGCCGGTCCCACATGAACTGCACGGTGAACTGGTTGTGGGCGAAGATGAAGCCGAACTGCCGGTCGAGGCCGAACCACTCCGGGAAGTACAGCGGCGGCTCGATCACGAACAGGTAGACCAGCGAGGCGAACCACAGGGCCAGGTTGACCGGATCGCCCTCGCGGTGGCGGCGGACGGCGTGCACGAGCGCGGCCACCGCGCCGACGATGACCAGCACCTCCAGTAGCGGCATCGTCCAGTTGGTTAGCTCCCAAGGGAAGCGGACCGAGACCACGGGGGCGACGTGGTGGCAGTCGAAGCCGAGGTCGCGGGTGACAGCCTCGGCCGCCGGTCCGCAGACCGGGCTCATCGCGCGGCCGTCGCGGCGCTGTCGGAGTAGTCCGTGGCCGGCGGCTCGGCCTGGGGATCGAACCCGAAGGGAACCCGGTGCCGCCCCAGCGCGGCCCGGATGCGGTAGCGCACCAGCCCGGCGATCACCCGCGGGTTCCGCATCATCTCGCCCAGCGACTCGTCGAGGTTGAACACCTTGGCGAAGTGCTCGTCGACCACGTCGTCCTCGCGCGCGGCGCCGACGATGAGACTGAACGCCGGTCCGGACACGGCGGCCACGACGCGCCGTCGCCACTCGCCCAACTTCTCGGTGCCGACCGCGCACGCGTAACCCTGGTCCCGGGCCATCGCCAGCCGCCACGGCACGCCGAGCAGCTTTCGTTGTCCGGCAAGGAATCGCGCGTAGAACCCCGCGTCGAGGCGCTCGGCCCGGTCCAGGTGCGAACGCAGCAGCAGCGCCGAACCCGCGGCGGAACTGATGCCCTGCGCGTAGAACGGGTTGAACGCGCAGATCGAGTCGCCGATGAACACCAGCCCCCTCGGCGGGGTCGTCAGCCGGTCGTAGCGTCGCCACTTGTTTCCCGTCGACCGCGTCAGGTACACCTCCGAGGTTGGGGCGCAGTGGTCCATCGCGGCCGCGAACAGCGGTGTCCGCACCCGGCACGCCGACTCGGCAAACGTGTCGGCGGTGCGGGGCATCTCGAGCCCCCAGGAGCCCATGCAGGCGATGACGCGGTTGCCCTCGATCGGGAAGAAGTTCACCAGGAACTCGTGCTCGGCGGGATGCTCGCCGCGGTCCAGGGTCGGCATGATCACGAGGTGCTGCCACCACCACGTCGCCGGTCGCCGCGCCGCCGGAGGCAGGTCGTACCAGCGTGAGGTGTACGTGACCTTGGCGTCGAGGGTCCGCACCTCGGGCGCGGGCCACCCCGCCGCCACCAGCCAGTGGTCGACGGGGGAGCCGCGGCCCATCGCGTCCACCACGAAGTCGGCGTCGACGTGCTCGTCGCCGGCGGCCGTGGCGAAGTCGACGCCGGTGATCTCACCGGGCTGGGTGGTCAGGCCTGTCACTGTGACGCCTTCGCGGATGGCCACGTTGGCCAGCTCCCGCACCTTGTCGCGCAGCACGCGCTCGATGAGGATCCGGGAGCTGTAGATCATGGTCATCGCGCTGCGCTTGCGGGCCGACCAGCCCTCCCGGTCGAGGTAGGCGGCGTCCATGGACGGCATCAGGTGCAGGCCGCCCGCGGCGACGAGATCCTGTTCGAAACCGGGGAACAGCGCCCCGATCGCGCGCCGGCCGGAGTTCAGCAGGAAGTGCGGGTGCTTGCTCTGCGGCACGCCGCGGCGGTGCTCGGCGTCGGTCGGCAGCTCGTCGCGCTCCAGCACCAGGACCTGGCCGAAGTGTGGGGCGAGCGCGCCCGCGGCGCACAGGCCGGCGGCGCTGCCGCCCAGCACGACGGCGGTCTTGCCGAGTTGCATGCGGACCAGCTCCTCGGGCATTCATACAAAGTGGCCTCGAATGTATGAATGAAGCCGGAGGCGCGTCAAGGAGCCGATCGGCTGGGACTTGCCCTGCCGCCACGCCCGGTCGGGCACGGCTGGCCCGCTGCGCGGCCACAGCCATGATCGACGTCGTTATCGTTGGACGATGAAGGCATTGCGGCTGGAACGCTGGCAGTCCGATCCGGTCCTGACCGAGGTCGAGGAGCCGAAGCCCGGGCCGGGGCAGGTCGTGGTGCGCGTCGGCGCGGCCGGGGCCTGCCATTCGGACCTGCATGTCATGCGGGAGTTCGGGCCGGGCCAGCTGCCCTGGGGGCCGCCGTTCACCCTCGGGCACGAGAACGCCGGCTGGGTCCACGAACTCGGCCCCGGCGCGACTGGCGTCGAGATCGGCCAAGCCGTTGCCGTCTACGGGCCGTGGGGCTGCGGCACCTGCGCGCGCTGCCGGCTCGGCGTCGAGTCCTACTGCGAGAACCGTGCGGCGGCATCCGCTCCCGGCGGTCTCGGCGTCGACGGCGGCATGGCCGAGCTGCTGCTGGTTCCCGACACCCGGCACCTCGTCCCGCTGCCGGACGGTCTCGACCCGGTCGTGGCGGCCCCGCTGACCGACGCGGCGCTCACGCCCTACCACGCGATTCGCCGTTCCTGGCCCAAGTTGTTCCCCGGCGCCACCGCGGTAGTCATCGGGATCGGCGGTCTGGGCCATCTCGCCGTGCAGATCCTTCGCGCCACCACCGCGGCCCGGGTGATCGCCGTGGACACCCGAGACGAGGCGCTCGCTCTGGCCGAGCGGGCCGGCGCGGACCACGCGCTGCTCACTGGGCCGGACACCGCCCAATCGATCCGGGACCTGACCGACGGCCGTGGCGCCGACGCGGTCTTCGACTGCGTGGGTAACGAGCACACCGTTACTCTCGGCGCCGCCGTCGGCCGCATGATGGGCGACCTCACGATCATCGGCCTCGGCGGCGGCGCCCTGCCGGTGCGGTTCGGGGCCGTGCCCCACGAGCTGTCCGTGCAGACCACCTACTGGGGCAGCCGCCCCGAACTCGAAGAGGTCCTCGACCTCGCCGCCCGCGACCGCCTGCACGCCGAGATCACCACGTTCGCCCTCGACGACGCGCTCGAGGCCTACCGCCGCCTGGAGGCCGGTGAGATCACCGGCCGCGCGGTCATCGTGCCGAAGTCATAGCAACTTGTCCTGGGTGATGGGCAGGTCCCGGACCCGCCGGCCGGTGGCGTGGTAGATGGCGTTGCCGATCGCCGCCGGGATGCCGGTCATCGGGCACTCGCCGAAACCCCGCGCCCCGAGGGCGGTGCTGGCCGGGTCGGGCTTGTCGACGAACATGACCTCGAGATCGGGCACGTCGGCGTTGACCGCCAACAGGTACGTCGACATGTTGGGATTGGTCACCCGCGCGGTGCGGTCGTCGTACATGGTGTGCTCCATCAGCGCGACGCCGATGCCCCAGGTCATGCCGCCGATCACCTGGCTGCGCGCGGTCTGCCGGTTGAGCACCCGCCCGCAGTCGTAGGCGCCGACCATGCGGGTCACCCGCACCCGGCTGTACCGGGCGTCGACCCGGACCTCGACGAAGATCGCGCCGCAGCTGTTGCCCGCCACGTTGAGCGGGCCGGCGGCGGTGTTCTGCACGGGCGAGCCGTTCTTGGTCACCACGTCCCGGTAGCTGACGCGCCGGGACCGGTCGGCCGCCGCGAAGAGGTAGCCGTGCTCGGCGACGACCTGGTCGGCGGTCAGGCCGTGCAGCGGCGACGCGGCGTCGGCGATGGCCAGCTGGATCACCGCGTCGCGAACGGCTTTTCCGGCCTTGTCGACGGCCCCGGTCAGGCTCGGCACCGTCGCCGACGACTGCGACGCCCCGGCTGCGGGAAAGTTGGAGTCGCCGAGCTGGACCGTGACCTGCGCGACCGGAATCCCCAGCGCCTGGGCGGCGACCTGGGTCATGACCGTGTAGGTGCCGGTGCCGATGTCCTGCGAGCCGCACTGGACGACAGCCGTCCCGTTCGGGTCGACGCGGACGAGCGCGTTGCCGGTGCCGCCGTCGTGGGCGTGCATCTCGGTGGCCATGCCCCAGCCGACCAGGTCGTTGCCGGACCGCGTGACGCCGGGCCGGGGATCGCGCTTGCTCCAGCCGAAAGCGTTGCTGGCCATGGCATACGCCTCGCGCAGGTACTTGCTGGTGAAGCGCTGCCCGTTGGACGGATTGACGTCGGTGTAGTTGCGCAGCCGCAACTCCAGCGGGTCGATGCCGAGCTCGTAGCTCAGCTCGTCCAGCGCCGTCTCCAACGCGAAGTGAGCGCACACCTCCGGCGCCCGCATGAACTGCCCGGCCGGCAGATCGAGCCGGACGCCCTGGGCCCGGGTGTGCAGGTTCGGCGTGGCGTACAGCCGCTGCACCGAACGGTTCGGGTTGTACAGCGATTCGTTGGCACGGGACAGCTGCTGGGTGCCGATGTGGATCAGCGACGTCAGCGTGCCGTCCCGCTTGGCCCCGAGCGTGACGTCGGCCTGGTACTCGGCGCGCTGCCCGAGGACCGAGTACAGCTGCGCACGGGTCAGCACCAGCTTGAGCGGACGGCCCAGCTGCCGGGCGATCGCCACCGTGAACTGCGCGTACGGCGCGGCGGCCAGCGAGGTCTTGCCGCCGAACCCGCCGCCGATGTACTCGCACAGCACACGGCCGCTGGCGGGCGGAATGCCGACCGCCCGGGCCAGGCTGCTCGCGCTGCTGACGACGCCCTGGGTGCTGACGTGGGCGGTGAAGCTGTCCCCGGCCCACTCGACGACGATCGCATGCGGCTCGATCGCGTTGTGGTGGTGCGGCGGGGTGGAGTAGTGGCCCTTCAGCACGACATCGGCCTGCGCCAGCCCGGCCTGCGGATCGCCGACGATCAGTTCCTGGTTGGGCGGCAGGTAGACCTGGTCGAGCGCATCGTCGATCAGCGTCAGCGGCGCCTGCTGCGACCCGTACTCGACGGTTACCAGGGTCGCCGCGTCCTGGGCCTGTTCCAGGGTCTCGGCCACGACGTAGCCGATGAGCTGTCCGTTGGTGTTGACGGTCGCGTTCTGCATGGGCGGCGGGCCGCCGTAGCCGACGACCAGCCGGGGCGCGTTCTCGTGGTTGAAGACCGCCACCACGCCGGGCGCGGCCGCCGCGGCCGACAGGTCCATCGACGTGATCGTGCCGCGGGCGACGGTGCTGAGCACCAACGACCCGTACAGCATGCCCGGGAGCGTGCGGTCGGCGGCGTAGCGGGCGGACCCGGTGACCTTGGCGACGCCGTCGACCCGGGGGAGCGGTTGACCGACCGGCTGGCTCATCGCACGCCCCCGAGCTCACGCAGGTGACCGGCGAGGGCCCGCTGCACCAGGTCGACCTTGAACGCGTTCTGTTGTCGGGCGACGGCTCCGCTCACGAGCGCCCGCCCGGCCGCGGCCAGCGTCGCGTCGGTGATCGCCTTGCCGCGCAAGGCCGCCTCGGCCTCGGGGGAGCGCCACGGCTTCGTGGCGATGCCGCCGAAGGTCAGCCGGACGTCGCGAACGACGGGGCCGCGCAGGTCGAGCGCCGCGGCGACGGCCACGACCGCGAACTCGAACGTGGTCCGGTCCCGCAGCTTCAGGTAGGCCGACTTCGCCGCCATCGGCGTCACCGGCACCTCCACCGCCACGATCAGTTCCCCGTGGGCCAACACGTTCTCCCGATCCGGGGTCGTGCCGGGCAGCAGATGGAAGTCCCCGATGGGAATCCGGCGCGAGCCCGACGGACCGCGGGTGACCACCACCGCGTCCAGGGCCAGCAGCGCGACGGCGAAGTCGGACGGGTGCACGGCGATGCAGTCGTCGCTGCCACCGAGCACGGCGTGCCCGCGGTTCTGGCCGTCGATCGCCGGGCAGCCGCTGCCCGGCACCCGCTTGTTGCAGGGCGAGCCGGCGTCACGGAAGTAGCCGCACCTCGTGCGCTGCAACAGGTTCCCACCGATCGCGGCCATGTTCCGCACCTGCGGCGACGCCGAGGCCAGCAGCGCCTGCGACACCACCGGCAGCGCCCGTCGCACCGCGGGATGCGTTGCGACATCGGCCATTCGGGCCAGCGCGCCGATCCGGATGACGCCATTGGCCTGCACGACGTCGGCCAGCGGCAGGGCGTTGATGTCCACGATGCGGTCGTGGGCGCGGGCGCCGTCCTTCATCAGGTTCAGCAGATCGGTGCCGCCGGCGATGAAACCGGCGCCCGGCCGCTCGCCGACCAGCCGGACGGCCTCGGCCACGGTGCCCGGGCTGGCGTAGTCGAACGCCTTCACCGGCCGAGCTCCTTGGCCGCGTCCTGCACCGCCGTGACGATGTTGGCGTAGCAGGCGCAGCGGCAGAGGTTGCCGCTCATCCACTCGCGGATCTCGTCCGCGGACCCGGTGTGGCCCTCCTCGATGCACGCGACCCCGGACATGATCTGCCCGGGCGTGCAGCCGCCGCACTGGAAGGCGTCGTGCCGGATGAAGGCCGACTGCAGCGGGTGCATTTTGTCGCCCGCGGCCAGCCCCTCGATCGTGGTGATCGCGTGGTTCTGCCGCATCACGGCCAGCGTGAGGCACGACTTGATCCGCCGGTTGTCGACGAGAACCGTGCAGGCCCCGCATTCCCCGCGGTCGCAGCCCTTCTTGGTGCCGGTGAGGTCGAGCCGCTCGCGCAGCGCGTCCAGCAGGGTGACCCGGGGCTCGACAGAAAGCCGGTGCTCCTGGCCGTTCACCTTCAGTGTGATGTCCACAGTGGACGTGTCGGCCGCGGCCTCCGCTGTCGGCGTCGACGCCGCGGTCAGCGCGGCTGTCACCGCCGCCGCGCCGCCGGCCTTCAACACCGTTCGCCGCTTGTACTCCGCGTCAACCGTCACGGCAACGCCCCCAAGTAGGTCGGTTGTCGGGTCGTGATGCGGCCGAGAGTAGTGCATTCCGTCTGTTTTGGACCGGATTGACAGGATTACGACAGATGCGGAACAGGTGTTCCGATTCGTGTCGAGTCATGCTCGACATCGCCCCGCGCGGGTGGGCGACGCTCACTTGTCGAGAGGCTCGGAGCGACCGGCGACACCTTGTTCGTTTCCGATCCCGACGGCTGCGTCGGGCTGCCCGGCGACGATGTGAGCGAGCAACAGATCGCCGACTGCCTGACCGGCTGCTGTGCCCGGTTGTTACGCTAAGGGGGTTCTGGCACTTTTAGGGGGATTCACTGTGAACAGACGTGGACTGCTCGCGGCCGCGAGCGGGGCGGCCGTGGCCTTGACGATCGGGATGGCTGTGCCGGCGGTGGCCGACACCGGGCCGATCACCCAGCTGGGGCTGCTGCCGCGCGGGGTCGAAGGAGCGGCCGAGGGGATCAACGACGCCGGCATCGCCGTGGGCTGGTCGGCCGGCAACTCCGGGCCGGTGCAGGCGGTTCGCTGGGCTGCCGACGGCACGGCCACCTCGTTGCCGCCGCTGGTCGCCGGCGACTACAGCCACGCGTCGGCGATCAACGAGTCCGGTGTGGTCGCCGGCAGCGCCGACGCTCCCGACGCGCAGATGCACGCCGTGCGCTGGGCCGTCGATGGCACGATCACCGACCTGGCCGTGCTGCCCGGCGCCCGGTACTTCCAGGCGAGAGGCCTCAACAACGCCAACGTGGTCGTCGGCACCGCCTATGTGGGCGACGACTTCGTGACGCACGCCATGCGCTGGGCGGCCGACGGCTCGGTCACCGACCTCGGGGTGCCCGCCGGCTACGAGAGCAGCGAAGCCGTCGCCGTGAACGACAGCGGCACGATCGTCGGCGCGGCCTGGGATCACGACCGCACGCGCTGGCACGCGATTCGCTGGAACACCAACGGCACCATCGACGACCTGGGCACCGCCCCGGGCGCCGCGGCAAGTTGGACCGCCGGCATCAGCGCCGACGGCACCGTCGTCGGCACCTCGCAGACCGCCGCGCGCAAGAACATCGCCACCCGCTGGAATGTCGACGGCACCGTCACCGCGCTGCCCACGCTCGCCGGTGGGGACAACAGCGGGGCCGAGGCCGTCAACAACTCCGGTGTGGCCGTGGGCTTCGCCAACTCGGGCAGCACCCCCTCGCACGCCGTGCGGTGGAGCCGGGACGGCCAGGTGACCGACCTCGGCGTCCTCCCGGCCGGCGGCGACGCGATCGCCAACGCCATCAGCCCCAACGGCGGCATCGCCGGCAACGCCCACCTGTCTGGCGACTACCGACCGCTTCCCTTGTGGTGGGCCGCCCACAGCTGATCCGGGACGTTCGACAGTCCGAAGTGGACCGGCCCGCGATGGGCCGGTCCTCTTCGCATACGGGACCGGCGACCTGTGTCGGCCGATCGCCCGGCGATTTCAGAAACAGCGCTAAATGGGATTGACTCGACCGGGCACCTGGGTAAAGATGAATGCACACCGACGCCAGGAGAGGTCATGACGAACAAGCGGGAGCGAGGCACGCAGCGCCAGCAGCTGGCCGCCGCGTTCGCTGCCGCGTGCCCGTCGAACTGCCTCGACAAGCCCCCGTTCCGGCTCCAGCAACGGGATCTGGCCAGCGAAGGCTCCCCGCCGTGACCTAGCAGTCGTCACGTCAAGGGAGCCGCCCGTCGGGAAACCGATCCGGGCGGCTTTCTCTATTTCGTGTGCCCGAATTATTCAAACCGGCGAGCTTCCGGAGTGGAGTGGAACGGTCTCCAAAACCGATTCCCGGGGGTTCGACTCCCTCCGTCGGTGCGTTTATGCCGCCCATTTCGCATGGGCCGGCCCGGTTCCTTGACACCTGCACAGCGGAACAGACATTTTCCCAGAGCTCGTCTTCGCCGCCATCGACGCGGCGGACGCGAGCTCACGGGGTCCGGCCGGCGGCCGGACCCCAGCTCTGCTCACGTGGCCCAGCGGCAAGGGCGGCTCCCTGTCGAGGAGATGATCGCGGGTTCGAGTCCCGTCGTGAGCGCTAGGCGGTCACCGGCCGGTGACCGCCTCCGGACGCGAGGGAGACGGCCAACCCGCCTGATTTGGGATCAGGAGTCACCGCGTTCGACTCGCGGGCGTCCGACGTTGTGACACCTGGCTCTTTAGCTCAACCGGCAGAGCACCGGCCTGAAGACCCGGAAGTCGGGGTTCGATCCCCCGGGGAGCCACAAGCCCTTGTAGCCCAATGGAAGAGGCACCGGATTTAGGATCCGGTCAGTCCAGGTTCGAGTCCTGGCAGGGGCACCGCACCACGCCGGCAGCGTTCAGTCGAGATAGAGCCGGTACCCCTTGGCCACCGTCTGGAAGCCGCGCGCCTCGTAGAAGGCGTGCGCGTCCAGGCGGGTGCCGCGAGAGAGGAGTTGGATCTTGTAGCAGTTGGTCTCGCGGGCGAGGGCGACGGTGGCGTCCATCAGCGCCGTGCCGATGCCCGCTCGACGCTGGGACGTGGTCACCACCACGTTCTCCACCAACATGAACGGACGCGCGCCCCGCGTGAGGTTGGGCAGCGTCGTGCAGTCCACCGTGCCGACGGCCACCGCGTCCAACTCGGCCAGCAGGACCACCCGCCCGGCCTGGGCCTCGATGTCCCGCCAGGCCCCCAACGCCACCGACGGTGCGAGCGACGGGTCGGCGGGGTGCAGCTCGGCGTACAGCGCCAGCAGCGCGGGCAGGTCGGCCTCGACGGCCGAACGGATCATGACCGGCATGCGGGCCAGCCTAAACGCCCGCCGCACGTGACAGGCCTGGTCGCCAGCTCATCACAACGGGACCGTTGATCCTCAACGCGGGCAGCGGCCGGCCACTGGGGTTCATCCAGCAACCGGCCAGGCCCTTCGTCGGTGCCTTCTCAGCACTCCGTTCCGGCCGTGGGCAGCACGCGGTCGGTGAAGTAGGTGTCCACCCGCGCGATCACGCACGCGTTGCCCGATGCGTACAGCTCGTGGCCGTATCCGTCGTGGTAGACCGACGCGCTGCCCGGCACCTGCCCCACCACCCGCGAGGTGGCGGGATAGTCGGTCCAGGTGCCCACGCCCAGCAGCGGCGGAAGCGTCGCGGGCAGCGGGCGCGGCGGGTTGTCCAGCGATGCCGGCCACCCGACGCAGGCCAACGACGACGCCACGATCGTGCCGGCGGCTCCCATGTTCTCGTCGACACGGTCCAGCCTGGCCACGGTCGCGGTCAACTGCTGGAAGCTGGTGGGACGGGGCCAGTCACGGCATTCGGCGACCGGGTAGCCGATGGCGGGATAGGGATGCTGCGGTGACTGGGCGAATCCCGAAGCGTCACCGGCGTCCGCGGCCTTGATGTCCTGGGCGAGCTTGCCCCAGTCGGAGCTGTCCCCCCTGATGAGCCGCCCGGACGCGAGCTCCCGCAACGTCCACCCGGTGAACTGGACGTGCGCCGATGGCGCCGGGATCGGGGCGCGGTCGGCCTTGGCGACCAGGTTCTGCCACAGTGCCGGCACATCGAGACCGTGGAGCGCGCAGGATGCGTCGCTTGCACACCAGCCGGTGAACCGCGCCATGCGAACCGCGTTGTCCCTGGCGAGTGCGGCCTGGGCGCGGCCGAACTCCGTGGTGTGGTCGCCACCTCCGTCGATCACCATGGTGCGCACGCGGTCCGGGTACGTGCCGGCGTAGGTCTCGCCGTACACACTGCCGTAGGAACCCATGTACAGGTTCAACTGCCGCTCGCCGAGGGCCTGCCGGATCGCCTCCATGTCGTGTGCGTTGGTCAGCGAGTCCATGTGGTCGAACAGGTCCGGGTCCTGGTTGCGGCAGACATCGGCCGTGGCTCGGTTGGTCGCCGCCAACTGGTCGAACTCCGCCTGGCTGCGGGGCAGGTCAGGCTGTCGCCGCGCGGGCCCCTTCGACAGGCAGGACGAGTCGACGAGGGCCTGATAGCCGCGGGGGTTCCAGGTGACGATGTTCATCTTCTGCCGCAGGGCGGCGAACGGCTGCGAGCCGGGTGACAGGGTGCGGTCCCGCATGGCGTCGACGCCCGGAACGCCTGGGCCACCATAGTTGACCAGCACCGAGCCCTCCGCCGGGGTGGGACCGTCGGCCCGTAGCCGGCCCAACGTCAGCGTGACCTGCCGGCCCGCGGGATTGGTCCAGTCGAGCGGCACGTTCAGGGTGGCGCACTCCATTCCGTCCACGCCGCCGCCACCGAGGCAGGCGCCCCAGCCGAGAGCCGAGGTCGCCGGCGTGTCGGCGCTCGACACCGCCGCCTCGCCGACGGCACCGGCTGTGAGTGCCAGTGCCATCGCCATCATGGTGAATTTCTCGATCATGCCGACTGACGCTCTCGCAGAACGGGAGGCCGCGCATCGGACCGGCGACAGATCTTGCGGCTCTGTCTGAGGGCAGAGCCAGCCCGCCGGACTCTGTCCGGAGGATGACATCCAGGCAACCACCCGCCGGCGGCAACGCTGGCCCTGGCCCATCTCACGACGGTCGTGACGCGGCCCGCAAAGCCGACGGTGATCACCGGGTTCGACTCCCGGGTGGGTCTCTACCATGTGCTGTTCCGCTGTGTGGCTCCCACCACGACGTACCGATCCCGCACGACCCGAGGACGTGACCATGCAGGCCCAGACGATCATCCAGAAGATGCTGCGGGTGCCGCGCAGCGCGGCGCCGGCGGGCGACGGCGCGGCGGTGGCGCGGCAGATGGATGCGGTGCTGGCCGGCGTGGGGTTCGCGGCGACGCGGGAGCTGCTGGAGCACGTGTCGGGGCTGGAGCCGGGTGCGGCGACGGACCTGGCGGTCGAGGTCGTGGGCGCGGTGCGTGAGTTGGTCGGCGATCACGTCCGGCACAACGCGTACTTCCGTGATTTCCCGAAGGGTGTGCCGGACACGGTCGAGTTCTGGGTGCGCTGCCTGCGCGAGGCGGTGGTGGCCGGCAACCCGACCGACCAGGAGCTGCTGGCGCTGCTCGATCAGCGCCTGGTCGGGCTGCTCGACCTGCCCCGGTACGGCCGTTACCAACACACCTACGCAGAACTGCTGGCGGCGCACGACGAGCTGATCGCCTCGGTCAAGGACCGGATGACCGTCGTGGGCCTCGGCGGCACGCTGGAGGAGGAGACCCGAGATCTGTACCGGTCGCTGGCCGAGTCCACGACGCCGCTGAGTGAAGCCGACCTGTCCCTGTTGGCTGATCTCGCGAACGTCTGCGCGAGTGTGGAACTGGCCGCGGTGCCGGTGCGGGAGAACCGGGCCGTGCTCAACGCGGTCCGGCTGGTCGCGGGACGGCCGCTGGTCGCGGTCGACACAGTGGTGGACGTCCTGCGCACGGCGTGCCAGGCCAGCGGCGGCGACGTGACGCTGGTCGAGCCGACCCGGTTCCGCAGCTTCACCCGCCGCGAGCGGCGCGTCCTGCTCGCGGCGCTGGATCGGGTGGTGGCCGGCAACGAGGGCAAGCTGGGCGACGTCACCCGGTTCGCGCGACGGTTCAAGCGGCTCGGCGAGTACCTGCACCCGCACGAGTACCGGCAGTTCCCGAACGCTGGTGACGTCTTTGCCGTAGCTCGCGGCGAGAAGACGGCCCGGTCGCTGGCCGGACGGGCGGAGATGGCGTTCGCCGCCGGCGACATCGCGGGTGCCGCGGCGGTGCTCGCGTCGGCGCCGGGCATGTTGCTGCGGTCACTGGACCGCCTGCTGCGTCAGGCCGGCGATGACGAGGCCGCACAGGCGGTTCTCGACATGGCCGGCAAGGTGCTCGGGTCGGTGTCCGGGCGCGTGCTGTGCTCGGTGTGTGAGCACCTGGCCAACCGCGCTGAGCCGGATGCCGCGCGCATGTTCGTCAACCGTGGCCGTCGAGCGTGGCTCGCGAAGGACACGCGTCCGCCGCTGCCGCCCGAGATCATCACGAGGGCGTGCGCGCTGATCGACGCGGAGCTGACCCGTCGGCTGCCCCACTACGAGCACGTGGTGGTCGACCCGGCTGTGCTGGGCGTGGCGCTGCCGCTGTCGGGGAAGGCCACCGAGGATGGGTTTGCCGTGCTGCCGCGCGGTTCTCGCAGCCGAGTGGAGGGAGAGGTGTTGCGGTTGTTCACCTACTGGCGGCAGACCGAGCGACGCACCGACTTCGACCTGTCCATGCTGTTGCTGGACAACGACTTCCGGTACGCCGGGCACGTGTCGTGGACCCAGTACCACGACAGCGGCGCGGTGTACTCGGGTGACGTGACCGACGCGCCCAACGGCGCGACCGAGTTCATCGATCTCCCGCTGGACTCGGTCGACGCGGCGTATGTCGTGCCACAGGTCAACATCTACAGCGGGGAGGGATTCGACGAGGTCGCCGAGTCGATGTTCGGGTGGATGACGCGCGACCGCGCGCAGGCGGGAATGCCGTTCGAGGCCCGCACCGTGCGGACCCGGTCGGACATGCGCGGCCCCGGCCGAGTGGCGCTGCCGATCGTGTTCGGCCGTGGCCAGGACGGGACGTGGACCGCGACCTGGCTGCACCTGTACCTGTCCGGTACGCCCGACTTCAACCAGGTGGAGTCCAACCGGGCCAGCACCGCGACGCTGGCCCAGGGCCTGCTGGGCCGCGACTACCTCACCGTCGCGTACCTGGTCGAGTTGCTGCGTGCCGCCGGCACGACGGTGACGACCTGGGCGCCCGGCATGGAACTGCGCGGGCCGGTGACGTTCATCGGCGCGGAGCCGCCCGAGGGCCTGCCCGGCGGCTCCGAGGTGATCACGCCGGATCGGCTAAACCGGTTGGTCCCGGCCTGACCGGCCGGTAGTCTGGTGATGCGAGGCCATGAGGGGACTTCCTTCTCCCACCTTGGAATGGTTTAGTGCCCTCCCTCTCCTCGCCCCGACGACACGATGGCCTGCCGACACCGGCAGGCCATCGTCGTTTCGGTGCTGTCACAGGCGGTCAGCTCGCGGCCGACGCCGCGACCCCGCCGGCGAAGTCCGGGTACACACCCAGCTGGGCAAGCATGACGCTCACGCCGACGTAGCAGTTGAACTCCTTGATCTTGCCGTTCTCGATGTACCAGAAGTCGGCCGTGGGGATGTCGAGCTTGGCGCCGGTCGCCTGGATGACACCGGCCGGCGTCTCGAACGGCCCGGTGACGGTGCCCCGGATGCTCAGCTCGACGGAGACGACGTTGCCCGCCACGTGGACCCGGTGCAGCTCGCGGTGCAGGTCGGGCGCCAGCTGGCCCATGAACGTCACTAAGTCGCCCAGGTGCTCGCCGCGGTAGGTCTCGCCGGCGACGACGTTGTTGAACACGCCGTCCTCGGTGAACAGGTCCGCGAAGCCCTGGACGTCCAGGACGTTCCCCTCGGCGGCGTGGTAAGCCGCCCGGACCACGGATTCGGCGTCGGTAGCCATGATGGTGTCCCTTCCAAGAAGTCATTCAAACGCTTGATTGAAATGATGCCGCCGCGGTTCGGGCTCTGTCAAGCGGTTGTTTGAACTGTCGCGTTTTGCCTGGTCAGAGGCTGGTCGGGTGGCCCTGGAGCGCCCCGGTCATGACGGGGGTCAGCAGCCGTTCGATCCGCTCGGCCGGCTGGGCGGCCAGCTCGGCGCCGAGGGGGGCCACCGCGAGCCAGTTTAGCAGGCCGGCCGCGGCCCGCGTGCGGAAGACCAGCTCCTGCTCGTCCACGCCGGGAAGCCGCGCCGTCAGCACCCGCAGGGCGATCTGGCGGCCCTGGTCGAACTTGCCGGCCAGCCGGTCCCAGCCCTCGGGGGGATCGATCCCGGCCCGCGCCACGGTCCGCATGACGTTCAGGTCGTGCCCGCCGGCCGCGAGGGCGCGCACCATCGGCCGGGCGAACGCGGCGGCCACGTCCTCGACCGTCGAGTCGGGACCGAGCTCGTCGAGCGCCTGGATCTGCGCGTCCAGATAGCTCTCCAGCGCGTGCTCGATCGCCGTGTCGCACAAGGACTTCAGCGAGCCGAAGTGGTAGCTCACCGCCGCCACGTTGGCCCCGGCGCTCTCGGTGATCTCCCGGAGCGTCACGCCCTCCTGGCCCCGTCGCGCGATCAGCTCCAGGGCGGCCCCCAGCAGGCCCTCGCGCGTGCGCTGGCCGGCCTCCCGGCGTAGATCGGCCTTCTCACCCTTCATTGGAAAACTCAAACAGCCGTTTGACTACATTGTCAAGCGTCGAGCCGGAACAGCCGCCGCGCGTTGTCCCGGCCGATCTTGCGGCGGTCCAGCTCGCTGATCGGGGCGGAGTCGAACCAGACCGCCGCGTGGTCGATGTTCTCGAACGGCCAGTCGGTGCTGAACATGATGCGGTCGGCGCCGAGTTCGAGGAGGGCGGACACCAGGGTCTGGCTGTGGAAGTTGCCGGAGGTGGTGATGTGGAAGTTCTCCCGGAAGTAGTCGGCGATCCGACGGCGGGCCGGGTAGGGGGTGTCGGCGCGGTCCAGCCAGGCGTTGTGGTTGTCGACCCGCCACAGGTTGTACGGCAGGCCCTCGCCCATGTGCCCCAACACCATGCGCAGTCCGGGATGGGCGTCGAACAGGCCGGAGCCCATCAGCCGCAGCGCGTGCACCGCGGTCTCCTGGCCGAAGGCCCACGTCGGGCCCAGCAGCCAGTCGTGCCCGGTGTAGATCCGGGCGTCGCGGGGGAGCGGGTTGCGCGGGTGCAGGTAGAACGGCACGTCCAGGCGTTCGACCTCCGCCCAGAACGGGCGATGGTCCGCGGTGTCGTAGTAGGTGACGCCGTCGAGCGTCTCGGAGAACCCGTTGACCAGCGCGCCGACCAGCCCGAGGTCGGTGACGGCGCGAGTGAGCTCGGCGGCGGCCAGTTCGGGGTCCTGCATCGGCAGGGCGGCGAAGCCGCGGAACCGGTCCGGCTGCTTGGCCACGCGCTCGGCGAGGAAGTCGTTGGCCTGCCGGGCAAGTTCGTTGGCCTGCCGCGGGTCCGGCACGGCCTGCACGGCCGGGGCGTTGAGCGACAACACCATCAGCTCGATGCCGTGCCGGTCCATCTCCCGGATCCGGCGCTCGTGGATGTCCAGCAGCCGCGCCCTCAGCTCCGGCCACGCGTGGCCCAGCGGCAGCGCCGCCGAGTCGGCCAGCGTCGGCTCGATGGCGAAGTGCTCCTCCAGCGCGATCTTCCCGTTCACTCGGCGACCTCCACGTAGGTCTTGGCCTCCTGGAACTCGGCCAGTCCGAGCGGGCCGCGCAGCCGGCCGACGCCGCTGCTCTTGTAGCCGCCCTCGGCGAAACCGTCGTCCAGCGCGAAGTAGCCGTTGGTCCAGACCGTGCCGGCCTCGACCTCGCGGCTGACCCGGCGGGCCCGCGCGCCGTCGCGGGTGAACACGGCGGCGGCCAGCCCGAACTGGGTGGCGTTGGCCCGGCGCACCGCGTCGGCCTCGTCCTCGAAGACCTCGAAGGTGCCGACCGGGGCGAAGATCTCCTCCTGCACCAGCGGCACGTCCAGGTCCTCGACTTCCAGCAGGCACGGCCGGAAGAACGCGCCGGCGGCCAGCGGCCCGTCCACCGCCCGGCCGCCCCGCACGATCGGCTTGGCGTAGGCCAGCGCGGCCTCGACGAAGGCCTCCACGCGGTCCACCGAGGCGTTGTCGATCAGCGGCCCCATCTGGCTGTCCGGGTCGTCGCCGGGGCCGACCGCGACCTGGGACAGCATCGCCGCCAGCCGGTCGCGGACCACGTCGGCGATGCCGCGCTGGACCAGGATCCTGGTGCCGGCCATGCAGAACTGCCCGGCCGTCACGATCAGGCCCTGCACCAGCAGCGGCAGGGCGCGCTCCAGGTCGGCGTCGTCGAACACGATCATCGGCGACTTGCCGCCCAGTTCGAGGTTCACCCGCTTGAGCGCGGCCCCGGCGGCGGCCCCGACCCGGCGGCCGACCTCGACGCTGCCGGTGTAGCTGACGACGTCCACGCCGGGCGAGTCCACCAGCCGGGGCGCGCCGGCGTTGCCGGACTCGGTGAAGATGTTCACGATCCCCGCGGGCAGCGCCTCGACGCTCGCGATGACCTCCGACACCAGGGCGTTGGTGATCGCGGTCTGGGCCGGCAGCTTGGCCACCACCGCGTTGCCGGCGGCCAGGGCCGGCGCCAGGGAGCGGATGAACAGCGCGATCGGGGCGTTCCACGGCACGATCACCGAGACCACGCCGACCGGCTCGGCCAGTGTGCTGAAGAAGGTGCCGGGCAGCGCCTCGGCCGCCACGCCGGCGCTGGTCAGCGCCTGGCCGGCGGCGTAGCGCAGGGTGGCGGAGACCAGCCCGAGTTCCAGCCGGGCCTCGAACAGCGTCTTGCCGTTCTCCCGGGTCAGGCTGGCGGCCAGGGCCTCGGCGCGGGCGTCGAAGCGGTCGGCCAGCTCGGCCAGGACCCGGTGCCGCAGCGCCCGGTCCCGGCTCCAGCCGGTGCCGCGGAAGGCGCGGCGGGCGGCCGCGACGGCGGCGTCGGCCTCGGCCGCGCCGCCGTCGGCGAACTCGCCGACCACCTCGCCGGTGGCCGGATTTCTCGACGTGCCAACGGTCTTGGCCGGCAGCCACTCGCCGGCGATCCAGTTCTGCGCGATGTCGCTCATGGTGTGGCAGACAACCACCAACCGGCGGTCAACGCATTGGGCACAGTGCGCAAACGTCGTTGGCAACGTTGGTGAGACTGCGCAAGCCCGTGCGCACCGTGCCCTGTGAGGCTTTGCCACCATGAACGTGATCCGATTCGAGCGCGACGGCGACGTCGGGGCGATCGTGCTCGGCAACCCACCCGAGAACTGGCTGGACCGCCAGTTCGCCGACGACCTGACCGAGGCCGTGCGGCAGGCCGGCGAGAGCGACATCCGGGCCCTGCTGATCCGGGCCGAGGGGCCGAACTTCTCCCTCGGCGGCGCGGCGTTCGACTGGAACCCGGCCGAGGACCGGCACTGGTTCCGCACGTTCGTCGGGGACGTCAACTCGGCCTACCGGGCCATCGAGGCGCTGCCGGTGCCGGTGATCGCCGCCGTGCGCGGCAACGCGATGGGCGGCGGCTTCGAGCTGACGCTGGCGGCCGACCTCATCATCGCGTCGCAGACCGCGGTGTTCACCTGCGTGGAGGCCACCACCGGCATGGTGCCGCTGGCCGGTGCGGTGCAACGGATCGCCGCCGCCGCGGGCCCCTACCACGCCGCGCGGATCACCATGCTGCCGCAGCCGGTCACCGCCATCGAGGCCGCCGGCCTGAACCTGATCGCCGAGGTCGTCGCCGACGAGGAGCTGGACAGGACGGCGGCGGAGCTGGCCCGGCGGATGGCCGCCGGCCCCACCCGCGCCTACGCGGCGATCAAGGCGCTGGTGAAGGCCCACGCCGGCGGGGTCGCGGCGGCCGACGCCCTGATGCCCGACCTGACCATGCACCTGTACGAGACCGCCGACGCCGTCAACTCCATCCCCCTGATCGGCAAGGCGCTGGCGACCGGAGCCCCGCTGCCGGACGTGGAATTCGTGGGATCGTGACCATGATCGCCGAACGCGACATCCTGGTGCCCATGCGGGACGGCGTGCGCATCGCCGTGGACGTCTACCGTCCCGACACCGACGGCCCGCTGCCGGTGCTGTACGCGTGTGCCTTGCACAACAAGGACATGCAGGGCCCGAACCTGTCCGATGTGCTGCCGCCGCAGCCGGCCTGGTCCTCGCTGTGGTTCGGGCCGCTGGAGGCCGGCGACACCGAGCGGGTGCTGGCCGCCGGCTACGTGCACGTGATCGCCCAGTCCCGGGGCACCGGCAAGTCCGAGGGCCACTTCATGGACGAGGACAGCGACCACTACGACCTCATCGACTGGATCGCCAGCCAGCCGTGGTCGGACGGCAACGTCGGCATGATCGGGATCTCCGGCTTCGCCGGCGAGCAGTGGCGGGCCGCCGCCCAGGGGCACCCGGCGCTGAAGGCGATCTTCCCGTACGACGCGTGCAGCGCCTACGGCGGCATGTTCGGCTTCCGGGACTTCTACCCCGGCGGGGTGCTGCACACCATGCCGTACCTGCTGGACGTGTTCAGCATCATCCACGAGTCCCGCGGCGTGCCGGGGGAGCTGCCGCCGGAGCGGGAGGCGAACTGGCGGGCCGCGATGGCCAACCCGGACTACCGGATGTACGCCAACCTCTACAACATCCTGACGCAGAAGGGGGAGCGCACCGGGCTGATGTACCAGGCGATGGTGGAGCCCTGGGAGGGCGACACCGTGCTGGCCGACGCCCAGCGCCAGTTCGACAGCATCCGGATCCCCTTCTACACCGGCTCGGGCGCGTACGCCTACTCGTACAAGCTGCACTGGCTGGGGGCCCAGCACTACTTCCAGCAGGTCGACCAGCCCAAGAAGCTGATCTTCACCGGGCCGGCCCACCTGGAGCGGCCGTTCTCGGCCTACCACGACGAGATCATCCGCTGGTACGACCACTGGCTGAAGGGCGTCGACAACGGCATCGTGGCCGAGCCGCCGGTGAAGTACTGGGTGATGGGCGCGAACACCTGGCGCACCGGCGCCGACTGGCCGCTGCCCGAGACCCGGTGGACCAAGTACTACCTGTCCAGCTGGGAGCGGCTGAGCACCGAGCCGCCGACCGCGGCCAGCCCGCAGCCCGACGTCTTCGCGCAGATGCCGCCGACCCAGACGCTGGAGGTCTCGCGGCTGCGCTACCTCAGCGACCCGCTGCCCGAGGACGTGCTGGTCGCCGGGCCGATCTCGCTGACCTTCCACGCCTCGATCGACCAGGACGACACCAACTGGATCGTCGTGCTCAGCGACGTCGGCCCCGACGAGTCCGTCCGCACCGCGCGGGAGGGTGAGCGGCGCGTGCCGGCCGACCTGCCCGAGCGGGAGCTGACCCGGGGCTGGCTCAAGGCGTCCTACCGGGCGCTGGACGAGGAGCGGTCCCGCCCCGGCGAGCCCTTCCACCGGCTGACCCGGGACTCGATCGAGCCGGTCGAGCCGGGGGCGGTCGTCGAGTACCAGGTGCAGATCCTGGCCACTGCCAACCAGTTCAAGGCCGGGCACCGGATCTGCCTGGACATCACCAGCGCCGACCAGCCGACCGGGACCGGCGCGATGACCAACGTGGAGTACCAGCCCTACCACATCGTCAGCAGCAGGACGGTGGTGCACAAGGTGTACCGCGACGCGGACCACCCCTCGCACCTGCTGCTGCCCGTGATTCCGCTGTAGTGACAAGGAGAATTCGATGAACATCCGCAGCCTGGCGCTCGTCGCCGCCGTCGTCGGCCTGGTGGTCGGGGGGACCGCGATCACCGCCCAGGCCCAGCAGACTTCCTTACCCGGCCCCGAATCAGCCAGACTGAAAGCCAATGAGCTGGTGGTGGCCGCCTTCATGGCGGACGTCCTCAATGGACACCACGGCGACCACGCCACCCTGTACCTGACTCCGGACATGCAGTGGCACGGCGGCACTGTCGGCACGGTCGCCGGTAGCGCCAACGTGGCCGGCCTGATGACCACCGTCGTGACCTCCATCCCCGACCTGCACGCGGCCACCCAGGACGTGGTCGCGCAGGGCGACGAGGTGGTCGTGCGGGTGGTGGTGACCGGCACCCAGAAGGGTGATCTGCTGGGCATCCCGGCCAGCGGCCGGCCCGTCCGCTGGGACGCCACCGACCTGTACCGGCTCAAGGACGGCCGGATCAGCGAGGAATGGGCGGCCGAGGACTTCACCGCCTTCCTCAATGACACCGGCGCCTACAAGGCCCCCTGGATTCCGTGATACGACGGTGCGGCCGGCGCGCCCGCGCCGGCCGCACCGGGAGGACGGCATGGACGAGAAGCTCGGCGCTTGGGTGCGGTCGCTGCGCACCGACAGCCGGAACCGCTGCGACTTCGCCAGCTCCGAGCAGACCCGGCGGGACTTCGCCGAGCGGCTCGGCCTGCCGGCCCTGGACTGGACCGCCGCGGCCGCGCGGGACATCGCCTCGTCCACGCTGGCCGCCCGACCCCGGTTCGCCACCGCCGTCGGCGAGCAGCCGACCGTGGTCAAGGGCATCGAGGGCGGCGTGCTGTGCGTGTTGGCCAGCGTCCACAGTGGAGCGGTCGTGGATCCCGCGACCACACTGGAGGTGCCCGAGACCGCACGGGAGTTCGTCGAGCTCGGCGTGCCATTGCCCGAGGTGTGGGCCACCGTTCGGCAGGCCCACCGCCGGCTCGTGGACCGGCTTTCCACCGCGTGCCAGGACTTGGTGCCGGTGGCCGAGCAGGCGGCGGAGCTCCAGCACATGTTCCGCCTGGCCTTCGAATGCGTCGACGCCCTCGTCGAGGGCCTCGGCGCCGCGTACGCGGTGGAGAGCGACCGCTGGCAGGCCACCGCCGGCGCCGTGCGGGAGGAGCTCGTCAACGCCGTGCTGGCCGATGCCGTCCAGGACTTCGACACCGTGTCCCAGCAGCTGCGCTACGAGCTGCGGCACCGCCACCATGTCGGCATCGTCGTCTGGCACGACGACACCGCCCAGCTCCAGAACACCGCGTTGCGGTGGCTGGAGGCCAGCGGCGCGCAGCAGACCCTGCTGATCCCGCGCGGGCAGTCGCTGCTCTACGCGTGGGGCAACCGCCGCAGCCCCTTCCCGGCCTCGCCGCCCGACTTCGACGGCGACGTCCGCGTCGCCGCCGGCGCCCCGTCCTACGACGTCCCGGGCTTTCAGGGCACCCACCACGAGGCCTGTGACGCCCACCGGGTCGTTCGGGCCATGCCGGGTCTGGCCGACACCGTGGTGCCGTTCGCGGCGGTCAGCCTGCTGGCCGCGCTGTCCGAGGACAGCTCCCGCCTGCGCCGCTTCGTCTCCGACGAGCTCGGCGAGCTCGCCGCCGACGACCCCAACACCCGGGAGCTGCGTCGCACCCTGCGCGTCTATCTCGAAACCCGCAACGCCAAGGCCACCGCCACCCAGCTCGTGGTGGCCCGCAACACCGTCGCCTACCGACTGCAACGCGCCGAGCAGCTGCGCGGCCGGGGCCTCGAAGAACGCCTGCTGGAACTGTGGGTCGCCCTGATCCTGGTCGACGCCATGGGCAGCTGAGCGGTCAGCGGCTCATGGCGCTGCGCAGGCCGGCCCGGGAGTCGGTGCCGAGCCGGTCGTGGGCGTCGTGCACGAGCGTCCGCACGGTGTCCAGGCTCAGCACCGTCTTGTGCGCGATCTCGGCCTCCGAGCGGCCCTGGGCGGCGAGGTCTGCGACCCGCCGCTGACGGGGCGACAGGGCGTTGACCCGTGGCGGCCGTGCGGCGGTGACTCCAAGGTCACCGAGTCGCCGGGCCATGTCCTCCCGCAGCGCTGGTGCGCCGCAGTCGTCGGCCAGCGTGATGGCCTCGGCGAACGTGCGACGGCCATCGTCGGTGTGCCCGCCTGTGACGAAGGCCGCGCCGAGATGCGCGAGGGTCTGCAGGTACTGCCAGCGGTTCGGCCCATCGCGCAGGAGCCGGGCCGATTCCTCCAGCGGCGCAAGGCAATCCGGCTCGATGGACGCGAGCGTCCGGAGTGCGTGGCCGAGCGTGGTCGGGTCGGCGAATCGCTCGGCAAGCCGTAACGCCTCGGCCGTTGTCTCGCGTGCCTCGTCCGGCGCTGAGCGCCGCAGGGCCCGGGCGAGATCGAACCGCCACCCGCACACCGCCGGGTTGATCATGGGCGCGGCGTCGAGCAACCGCCCCGCCTCGCGCAGCGCCGCGGCGGCCCGGCCGTTGTCGCCCTGGGCGAGGAACAACGCGCCCGCCACCGCTTTCGGCACTGGCATGACCACCGCGTCCGGCTGCTGGTCGCGATAACCGCGGTCCGCGCAGACCGCTGCCGCCCGGTCCACCTCGCCGCGGGCCAGAAGCGACTCCACCAGCGTGCCGGTGGCGAACCACTCGGCCGGTGTCCCGGCACCGCTGCGGGTCGCCAGGCGCAGGGCGATGTCGGTGTCGGCGACGGCATCGTGCAGCCGGCCAAGCAGCAGCGCCGACCGCCCGCGGTTGCCGTGGGCGAACGCGAGATGGGTGCCGCGCCAGCCGTGCCGCTCGAACTCCTCGACCGCCTGATCGAACAGGGCGTGGGAGACATCGGCCAGGCCGGAGTAGAGGTGCACGAACCCGGTCATGGTCGCGACTTCCATGCCCTTGTCCACGTCGGCGAACACCACTCCGCCCCGGATGACCCGCTGGACGGCGGCGAGCCCCTCGGCGCGCGGCCGACCGCGCAACACCAGGCTCCAGGCGTGCAGCACGATCAACAGCTGTTCCACGTTGGTGTCACCGGCCAGCAGCGGCGCAGTCCGGTCGAGCAAGGCCATGCGGTCGGCCCGGAGCGGGTCGTCGGCCCACCACGTGGCCCACAGCAGCTGCTCGGCGAGCAACCGCTGCCGGTGCTGTTCGTCCGCGCAGCGGTCCAGTGCGGTGTCGAGCAGGCGAACGGCGTCGCCGAGCTGATCGGCGTAGCCGTGGGTCTTGGCCAGCGCCACGGCGGCCTCGGTGCGCAGCCCGTCGTCTGGTGCCTCGCGGTAGGCCGCCCGCAGTTCGGGGAGCGCCGCCGCCACCTGTCCCAAGGCGAGGGCCTGGCCATACCGCAGCCGCACCTGGCACTGCCGGGCCACCGGCGGCGGCTCGTCGACCGCCCGCTTGAGATAACGCGCAGCCGTGGCGGAGAGACCCGATCCCAGCGCGTCCTCGGCGGCGACGCACATGCGGTCGACCACCCACGGGTCACCGGCGGTGTGGACGTCGAGCAGGTGGGCCGCGACGGCGTCGGGCGCGGCGTGCCGCTCGTGCAACAGTCGTGCGGCGTCGAGGTGGAGATCGCTGCGACGGGCCGGGTCGATGTCGTCGTAGACGGCACTGCGGATGATCGGATGGCGGAAGTCCACCGTGGGGCCGGGCGCGAGAATCGCCCCGTCGCACAGCCGGTTGTACTGGCGCTTGGCCTCGGCCGTGGTGAGCCCGGCCAGCCGGGTGGCGTCCCCGAGGGCGCGGCCCGGCCCCAGGACGGCGATGGCGTGGGCCAGCAGCCGGGCGACCGGACCAAGCCCGGCGAGTCGCTCGGCCAGGTACAGCACGACGTGCCGTGGCGTGAGGGTGTCGACCGCCTCCGCGTCGGCGGCCGTGGGCCGCAGCCCGCGTTCCCTTGCCACGTCAAGCATCCACCGCAGGTAGAACGGATTGCCGCCACTGCGGTCGAGGAACGCCGCGCAGAACCTCTGGTCGGGTTCGCCGCCCCGCGTCAGACCGCGGCGGATCATCGCCCGCACCGCCGCCGGCCCCAACGGCCGCGGCCGCACGACTTCCGTCGCCCGCAGCGCGATGCGGGTGAGCGCGGACCGCTCGTGCGGTCGGTGGGCCAGCAGCAGCACGACCGGCAGCCCGGTGAGCCGGTCGCCGAGGAATTCCAGCCACTGCAACGACTCCTCGTCCAGCCAGTGCGCGTCGTCGACCGCGAGCAGCAGCCCGTCCTCCTCCCCGCCGAACAGTGCCGTCGCGTTCACCACGAGCCAGTACAACGCCTCGGTCAGCCCGATCACCGAATCCGGGCCGCGCTGGCCGGCCTTCGGCACACCGAGCGGCACCCGCGCGAAATCGCCCGCGCCGGCGAACAACGCCCGCTGCTCTCGCTCGGTGCGGCCGGTGACCCAGCGGGTCAGCAACGTGCGGGCCGCGCCGAACGCCATCGTCAGATCGCGCTGGTTGCCCCGCACCGCCAGCGGCACGATCCCGCGCACCGCCGCCTCCGTGCACACCTGCGCCACCAGCTCCGACTTGCCGATCCCGGCCGGACCCTCGACCAGCACCGTCGCGCCGACCCGGGCCCGCACCGCGTCCAGCACCGCCGAGCAGCGGTCCAGATCGTCGTCGCGCTCCAAAAGGCCGCTGTCTGAGGCGGTGTGGCCCGGCAGCCGCAACGCGTGCAGGATCCGCCGCATGTCCAGCGGGGCCTGGCCTTTGGCGCGGGCGGACACGACGCACCCGGCGACCACCTTGCCGACGAACTCCTCGCGCGGTCGCCGCTTTCCCGACATCACCTCCGAGAACGTGGCGGCCGAGATCCCGCTGCGCCGGGCCAGGACGCCATCGCTCGGACCGCCCACGACGCGTTGCAGGGTGCGCAGCTGGCGGCGTACGTGGTCATCGGGATCCACCTGCGCCATGCCCGCCTCCACAGCGAATCAGGGGCCCGCCGTCCGATCAGGCTAACCGGGCGCCGGAGACCGTTCGGTTCTTCGATGCCCGTTTCGACCCGTTCGGACGCACCCCAGGCTGGGCCGCGACCAGACGAGCGAGAGGACACCACATGATCAGGATCGGACGGGCGTTGGCATCGCTGGCCGGCGCGTTGGCGCTGGTGGTCGCCGGGACCGGGATCGCCCACGCGAGCTTGAGCCAGATCCAGGACGGCTTCGAGGCGAACCCGGCCGGGCTGTGGAACATCCAGACGCTCGGCAGCGGCCACGCCGGGTTCGACTACAACAACGGCCCGACGCCGCGCAGCGGCCGCGGCAACGGATGGCTGCATTCGGGCTACGCCGCCGGTTCCGCGGGGGCCTTGGGAACCCGGGGTCCCAGCATGGGCGGCGGCGGGCTCAGCCACTGCGCGGCGCAGATCTACGTCAATCCGCTGAACGACCGGAGCCGCGAGATCACCGTGGAGGCGTTCGGCTCGTCGAACGCCCTCATCGCCTCCGGCGAGCGGCTGCTGGCCTATCCGGGCTATCAGCCGGTCACGTTGGACTTCGACATTTCCGGCTACCAGGCGGTGTATGTGCGCTACACGCTCTTCGACAGCGGCCGCGGGTTCGACGGCGAGTGGGTGCGGCTCGACGACTTCACCCTGAGCTGCTGGTGGTGACGTCCACTGTGGACTGATGGGTGGCCGGGGGCTGATCACGTCCACAGTGGAGCGTTGGGGCGGGCACTGTGCCCGCCCCAACG